>Ga0157371_10002091_pt1 | contig 19502 bp, 18 predicted proteins | sample C45metaG_FD_113462 | JGI IMG/M metagenome (GOLD analysis project Ga0157371, IMG submission 113462) | Corn rhizosphere microbial communities from Kellogg Biological Station, Michigan, USA - C4-5 metaG | ecosystem: Host-associated > Plants > Roots > Rhizosphere > Soil | place: USA: Michigan...
AAGTATAATGCCCGATGATAACTTGTCGGGCATTACTTGTTTATAAGTGTTTAGTTTACTTATGTTTGCACGTTCACCAACTATAGTAAATATGAAGTATTGTTTATTGTTATGCGGTATGCTAATTTCTTTTATGGGTTTTTCCCAGGATATTTCAGACGGAACGGCATCAGAATCGGCCTCTGAAAACATAGCAGAATCGTCATCCAATCTATCTTCTAAATTAATCTCTAAAACCGTTTACGCCACATATTATGCAAAGAAGTTTGAAGGACGAAGAACTACAAGCGGTGTAAGATATCGGGCTAAAAAAATGACAGCTGCGCATATGTCATTGCCATTTGGGACAATTGTAACGGTTACTAATCCGGCGAATGGAAGGTCGGTTGATGTGGAAATAAATGATAGAGGCCCTCACTCCAGAAAATTTAAAATAGACCTTTCGGCCGGAGCTGCAAAAGAGCTTGGATTTTACGGAAAAGGGGTTGCTAAACTTGAAATTAGCTATCTGCCGGAGACCGAGTAAATCTTAAACTTTTGGGGATAGAAAGTCAGCTTTTTTAAATTATTAACATTCAAAAGTTTTTACTATCCCCTAAAAAAGAAATAATTAGCTTTTTTGCTGGTTGATTATGACTGAAATCTGATGTTTTAAACAACCAAATCTGACAACGTGTTAACAACTTTGTTCTGCAAAAAAGGCCTCATACTTTATATTTGTTTAAGTAAAATTCTTTAATAAATCACACGAAGATTTTCAGTTAAAGTTTTAATATTTAGTTGATTAAGGTTGCCGGAGAAATTCAAGTCTTTTAAAATCTTTAAATTAAGTATGGCTTTGTCGACTGTTAGCGTTTATTAAGGGTTTTCATAGTTCAATCATTCACTAGGTTAAACAAAGGCTTATGCAAGAAGAAGAAGTATTATTAAAAGAAAACAAAGATCGTTTTGTTCTTTTACCGATTAAATATCCGGCAATTTGGGAGATGTATAAAAAGAGTGAGGCTAGTTTTTGGACGGCGGAAGAAATTGATCTTTCAGACGATCAAAAACATTGGGACAACCTAAATGATGGAGAGAGACATTTTATTTCTCATATCTTAGCTTTCTTCTCTGCCAGTGATGGTATTGTAAATGAAAACCTGGCGGTTAATTTCATGAGTGAGGTTCAATTGCCTGAAGCCCGTTGTTTTTATGGCTTCCAGATTATGATGGAAAACATCCACTCTGAAACATACGCCTTGTTAATTGATACTTATATTAAAGATCCTGATGAAAAGGATAGATTATTTCATGCAATAGAAACAGTTCCTTGTGTTAAGAAAAAAGCAGAGTGGGCATTGCGTTGGATTGAGGGCGGTAATTTTGCAGAACGCCTTGTAGCTTTCGCAGCTGTTGAAGGGATTTTCTTTAGCGGAAGTTTCTGTTCAATATTCTGGTTAAAAAAACGTGGCTTAATGCCAGGACTAACCTTCAGCAATGAGTTGATTTCAAGAGATGAAGGTTCACACTGCGAGTTTGCTTGTTTGTTATATGGTATGCTCAAGAATAAGCTTACAGAAAAACAAGTTCATGGTATAATTAAAGATGCCGTAGAAATAGAAAAAGAATTTATTACAGATGCTTTACCAGTAGCATTAATTGGAATGAATGCAAAACTGATGTCGCAATACATTGAGTTTGTTGCAGACAGATGGGTACAGGAATTGGGTTATACTAAGATCTATAACGCAACCAATCCATTTGATTTTATGGAGATGATATCGCTACAAGGAAAAACAAACTTCTTTGAGAAAAGAGTTGGTGACTATCAAAAAAGTGGCGTATTAACCTCTACAGAAGATAAAGCTGCGGCTTTCTCTTTAGACGATGATTTTTAAAACTTATCGGGTTAGGCGATAGGGAATATAAATAAATAATTAATCGGTGCCTATGCTGAGATTGCTCATCACAAGCTCAATACGCACCATAAATACCTGAAAAATATGTTTGTAATAAAAAGAGATGGCCGCAAGGAAGCGGTAAGGTTTGACAAGATAACTGCCCGTATTGAAAAGTTATGCTATGGTTTTAATGCTGAACTTGTAGATCCGATAGATGTAGCCAAAAAGGTGATTGAAGGTTTATATGATGGGGTTACAACTTCTGAATTGGATAACCTTGCAGCTGAAACCGCAGCCTCTTTAACAACCAAACATCCGGATTATGCTTTATTGGCTTCGCGTATTGCCGTATCCAACCTTCATAAGAATACGACTAAATCTTTCTCTAAAACGATGGAGATGTTGTATAATTATATTGACAATAAAACAGGTAAATCGGCTTCTCTTATTGCTGATGATGTTTGGGAGGTGATTAAAGAAAATGCCGATACCCTAGATAGCACAATTATATACGACAGAGATTTTGGTTTTGATTATTTTGGGTTCAAAACGCTTGAAAAATCTTACCTGTTAAAAGTTGACGGACAGATAGTTGAACGCCCTCAGCATTTATTTATGCGCGTGTCTGTGGGTATACATAAAGGTGATATTGAGAGTGCTATAGCTACATATAACCTAATGAGCGAGCGTTGGTTTACTCATGCCACTCCAACTTTATTTAATGCGGCAACACCTAAACCTCAAATGTCGTCATGCTTCTTGTTAACTATGCAGGATGATAGCATTGAAGGTATTTATGATACATTGAAACAAACTGCCAAGATATCGCAAAGTGCTGGTGGTATTGGTTTAAGCATTCACAACATTCGTGCAACCGGTTCTTACATTGGTGGTACTAACGGAACAAGTAATGGTATTGTACCAATGCTAAAGGTATTTAATGATACCGCACGTTATGTAGACCAGGGTGGAGGTAAGCGTAAAGGTGCCTTTGCAATTTATTTAGAGCCTTGGCATGCTGATGTATTAAGTTTCTTAGACTTACGTAAAAACCATGGTAAAGAAGAATTGCGTGCACGTGATTTGTTTTATGCACTATGGGTTTGTGATTTGTTTATGAGACGTGTGGAAGAGAATGGTGACTGGAGTTTATTCTGCCCGCATGAAGCACCAGGTTTAGCTGATTGTTTTGGCGAAGAGTTCGATGCTTTGTATGAGCGTTATGAAAAAGAAGGTAGAGCACGTAAAACCATTAAAGCTCAGGAATTATGGTTTGCAATCCTTGATTCTCAAATTGAAACAGGAACTCCTTACTTGTTGTATAAAGATGCTGCAAACAGCAAGTCTAATCAGCAAAATCTGGGTACAATTAAAAGTTCTAACCTTTGTACTGAAATTATAGAGTATACATCTAAAGATGAGGTTGCAGTTTGTAATCTTGCATCTTTGGCCTTACCAAGATTTGTAATTAATGGTGAATTTGATCATCAAAAATTATATGATGTTACTTATCAGGCTACTTTAAACCTGAATAAGATTATCGATTATAACTATTATCCGGTAGAAGAAGCCAGAAATTCTAATATGCGCCACAGACCAGTTGGTTTAGGTGTACAAGGTTTAGCCGATGCATTTATTTTAATGCGTTTACCTTTTGAAAGTGAAGGTGCACGCGAATTGAACAAAGAAATCTTTGAAACGATTTATTTCGCTGCAATGACTGCTTCTCATGATCTTGCAGTTAAAAACGGACCTTATGAAACATTTAAAGGTTCTCCTTTATCTGAAGGTAAATTCCAGTTCGATCTTTGGAATGTGAAACCAGATAGCGGCAGATGGGATTGGGAAAGCTTGCGTGAAAAAGTAGTTAAAGATGGTGTTTACAACTCATTACTTGTTGCTCCGATGCCTACTGCTTCTACTTCTCAGATCTTGGGCAATAATGAGTGCTTTGAGCCATATACTTCTAATATTTATACCAGAAGGGTATTAAGTGGAGAGTTTATTGTTGTTAACAAACATTTATTAAAGGACCTAGTAGCTTTAGGTTTATGGACGCCGGCTATGAAAGACAGAATTATTTTAGCTAATGGTTCTATTCAGGATATTGCTGAGATTCCTGATTACATTAAAGAATTGTACAAAACAGTTTGGGAAATAAAAATGCGTAGTATTATTGATATGGCTGCAGACAGAGGTGCTTACATCTGCCAGTCTCAATCTTTAAACTTATTCATTAATGCACCAAATACTTCTAAATTGACTTCAATGCATTTCTATGCTTGGAAAAAAGGATTGAAAACTGGTATGTATTATCTGCGTACTCAAGCTGCTTCTCAAGCAGTTAAATTTACAGTAGAGAACCAGGCTGGTAAAAATATGGAGCCGGTAATTCCTGAGCATATTGAACAAAGCGCGGAAGAAATTGTTGAGGGCCCAGTTTGCTCTATGGAAGAAGGCTGCATTAGCTGTTCAGGTTAATAACTATCCAATAATTAATATATTTAAAGAGCAGGTACCAAATACCTGCTCTTTTTTTGTGCTTCATTGCTCTGAATTTAATATCCTGATTGTCATTTTTAACAAGCAACCGGGTATCATTAGTTCATGATCTTGTATCTTTGTGGTTAATGGCTAAACACGAAATCATACCCTGCGAGCGTTGTGGTACACCAATAGAGTGTAAAGCTAACTCTTACACTAAATGTCAATGTAGTGTTGTACAGTTAAACTTAAATGAGGTTCAGTATATTAGCGAACTACATGATGGTTGTTTGTGTGCTAAATGCCTGTTTGAGCTTCAACAGGAGTATAGGGATGCTGTTGCTTATTAAGTACTAGCCTGTTTCAATCTTCCTATCTTTTATTTTTTTTGGCTAACTTTGCGCTAAATTATTTGTTAACAAAGAATGGCAAAAGTACAAGTTGGATTGGTGCAGATGAGCTGTACCAGTAATAAACAAGAAAATTTAGATAAAGCAATTTTAAAAATCAGAGAAGCCGCTGCAAAAGGAGCACAAATTGTGTGTTTGCAAGAGCTTTTTACTTCTCTATATTTTTGTGATGTTGAAGATTATAACAATTTCAATTTAGCTGAGGCTATTCCCGGCCCTTCTACTGATGCTTTACAGGTTATTGCTAAAGAGTTGGGTGTAGTTATTATTGCTTCATTATTTGAGAAGCGTACAGCAGGCCTGTATCATAATACAACAGCTGTTTTAGATGCTGATGGAGCTTATCTTGGTAAGTATCGTAAAATGCATATTCCTGATGATCCAGCTTTTTATGAGAAATTTTACTTCACCCCAGGTGATTTAGGATATAAGGTATTTCAGACGAAATTTGCCAAAATCGGCGTATTGATCTGCTGGGATCAGTGGTACCCTGAGGCATCACGTATTACAGCTTTAATGGGTGCTGATATTATGTTTTATCCAACCGCTATAGGCTGGGCTACAGATCAGGATGAAGAAACAAATAAAGATCAGTATAATGCATGGCAAACCATTCAACGTTCTCACGCTGTTGCTAATGGAGTGCCTGTGGTGAGTGTAAACCGTGTTGGACTTGAGCAAAATGGAGCTATGAAATTCTGGGGTGGAAGTTTTGCAACAAATGCTCAGGGGAGATTACTTTATTTAGGTTCACATGAAAATGAAGAAACCAAAGTAGTAGAATTGGATTTATCTGAGTCTGATTTTTTCCGTAAACATTGGCCTTTCTTAAGAGACCGTAGAATAGACTCTTATCAGCCAATTACTAAAAGGTTTATTGACGAAGATTAAGAATTAGAAAATGTCATCTTTTAACGAAGTAATATTTAACAGCAGCCCGAAAAAACTAGGCTTTAGCTTTCCTGCTGAATGGGAAAAACATGATGCAACATGGCTAAGCTGGCCGCATAAGGAAGAATCCTGGCCGGGTAAGATTAAAACTATATATGAACCTTATTGCCAGTTTATTAAAATTGTGGCAACTGGGGAAAAGGTTAGGATTAATATTAACAATGAGGAAACTAAGGCTTTTGCCATTTCTGAATTAGAAAAAGTGGGAGCTGATCTAAGCCAGATTGAATTTTATTTTAATCCGAGTAATGACGCCTGGTGCAGAGACCATGGTCCGGCTTTTTTATTAAATAAGGCAAACGGCAAAAAAGCAATAGTAGACTGGGGATATAATGCATGGGGAGGTAAATACCCTCCTTATGAGCTTGATGATGTGATTCCAACCAAAATAGCTGAGCATTTTAATTTATCCGTTTATCATCCTGATATAGTAATGGAGGGTGGATCTGTTGAGTTTAATGGCGCAGGGACTATACTTACCACTACGGCATGTTTGCTAAATGAGAACAGAAACCCTCATTTAAATAAGGAACAGATTGAAGAGTATTTAAAGGAATTTTATGGTGCACAGCAAGTATTGTGGTTAGGCGATGGGATAGTTGGGGATGATACTGACGGACATATTGATGACATTACGCGGTTTGTGAACGAGGATACAGTTTTAACGGTTGTTGAGAGTAATCCTCTGGATGAAAATTATTTGCTGTTACAGGAGAATTTGGAAACATTAAAAACTTTGCGGTTATTAAACGGAAAGCCTTTGAATATTGTAAAATTGCCAATGCCTTCTCCGGTAATCCATGAGGATACAAGACTGCCTGCTTCATATGCTAATTTTTATATTGCAAATGCTGCGGTAATTGTACCTACTTTTAGAGACGTGAATGATGAAAAAGCTCTGGAAATTATTCAAGGAGTTTTCCCGGATAGAAAAGTTGTAGGAATAGATTCTACAGATATTATTTGGGGGTTAGGAAGTTTTCATTGTCTTAGCCAACAGGAACCATCAGTCTAATCCCTTTTAAAATTGATATAATTAATTGAATATAACCAAACAAGAAATACAGATGAAGTTATTAGAAGGAAAAACAGCACTTGTTACAGGTGCATCTAAAGGAATTGGCCGCAAAATAGCGGAGAAGTTTGCTGAACATGGAGCTAATGTGGCTTTTACTTATTTGTCATCAGTAGAAAAAGGTGAGGCTTTGGAACAAGAGTTAGAAAGTTTTGGTACAAAAGTAAAAGGGTATCGCTCTGATGCCTCTAAATTTGATGAAGCTGAAAAACTGATCAATGATATAGTAGCTGATTTTGGTGCATTGGATATTGTAGTAAATAATGCAGGTATAACGAAAGATGGTTTATTGATGCGAATGAGTGAGGAGAATTGGGATGAAGTAATTAACGTAAACTTGAAATCGGTATTTAATGTATCTAAAGCTGCTTCTAAAGTGATGATGAAAGCGCGCAAAGGATCTATCATTAACATGAGCTCTGTTGTAGGAGTTCAAGGGAATGCCGGACAAGCAAATTACGCTGCATCTAAGGCAGGAATAATTGGATTCTCTAAATCATTGGCTAAAGAATTGGGATCACGCAATATTCGTACTAATGTTATTGCTCCTGGATTTATCCGTACTGAAATGACAGATGTATTAGATCCAAAAGTGGTACAAGGCTGGGAAGAAGGTATTCCTTTGAAAAGAGCAGGCGAGACGGATGATGTCGCGAATGCATGTGTATTCCTGGCATCTGATATGAGCTCATACGTTACCGGTCAGGTATTATCTGTTTGCGGCGGCATGCTGTAAGGATAGAATAAATACTTCAAAAGGGTGTCGGGATTAATTCAGACACCCTTTTCTTATTTAAACTGATAGGAATTGTTAAACATTGTGATTTTTGGTACTTGTTTATGTTTTTCAAAATAGCTATATCCCTGTTGAAGATTTGTCCAAAAAGAACGGTGTTGAGGAAATTGAGTTAAATATCTCTCAAGATTAACATCAGTTATTTTAAAGGGAAAAATGTGAACAGGAATTTCATCTTGTCCTTCATTTCGCGCCTCAATAGCTAAAACATAAAGCTCCTTTATCTTGTCGTCTGTTATTGGGATGCAGCCAACAGTTTCACATTTTCCATGAATGTATATATCGTTGCCGGGTTTTTGATTCGCACTTCTTAAAAGGTCAATGTTGTTAGGGTAGTTTATTCCTAAAGAAAGGTGAAAGTTGCTTAGAGGATTAAATGCGGTAATATAATAAAATCCTTCAGGTGTTTGCTTATCACCCTCTTTTAATTTGGGTCCCAAAACACCTGAATGCTTGCAAAAAGCATATACTTTGAATAACCTATATTTCTTTTGGGCGCCACCTTTTAACCATATTTCTAATCTCCCTTCGGCTTTGTAGGTTGCTATGTATAGGCTAAATCGCTTATCTATCTCATCTTTTTTAAGGTCATTTTGCAGCTTATCCCATCTTTCTTCATAAGCTTGTTTAACACGTTCAAATGTTAATTGCTGCTTTTTGAAATCAGATTGGGCTAGTACTGGAGCATATATCATCAGGAGTAAAATAATGTGAAAATAGTTTTTCATTATAAGGCATTGGTTTTACCATGAACAAACTTATATAAAATTGTGCGAGCATTTTAAAATTTAGCATCTTTACCCAAATACGTATGAACGATTCTTTTAGCTTATACACTTTATTGGCATTATTGGGCTGCTTGCTAACAGGTATTCTTTTTGCTTGGTTATTGTACCGTAAAACGGAGCATTTAGATAAGCGGCTGCGTTATGGATTGTTTGTGATACGGACAACTGTAGTAAGCGTTATAGCAGCATTGCTGTTTCTTCCTTTAATTAGAAGTGTCTCATACAATCTCGAAAAACCTGTAATTATTGTCGGTCAGGATAATTCTCTGTCTGTTGGAGCAATTGAACCTAATGGCTTTAAGAAAGACCAGTATGAGAGAGATATGAAAGATTTGGCTGATAAACTGTCCGAAAAGTATGAGGTAAAGATTTATAATTTTAGTGATAGTATAAAATCTGGTTATGATTTCAAAAATAATGGTCAGGTTACTAATGCTTCACGGTTCATTAATCAGTTAAGTGATGAATTGTTAAACCGAAATGTGGGAGCAATAATTTTGTCTTCAGATGGTATTTTTAATCGTGGAGGGAGTCCTCTTTATGACTTAAACAAACTTAAAGCGCCTGTTTATACTGTTGCTTTGGGAGATACAATTCCCAAAAAGGATTTGATGATTTCAAATGTAAATCACAATAGTCTGGTTTATCTTGATAATGAATTTACTGTTGAAGTCCAAGTGGAGGCCTTTGAGAGTAAAGGTGAAGTTTCCAAAATTTTAGTTGCTGAGGCGGGCAAAAAGATTTTTGAGGATCAGATTCAGATTAATTCAAGTGCATTTGTAAAGAATATTCCAATTAAGCTAAAAGCTTCCAAATTGGGCCTTCAGAAATATACCATTCAGCTTACTTCATTAAAAGATGAGATATCGGAGCGTAACAACACGCAAAGCATTTTTATTGAGGTAATTGATGCTAAGCAAAAAATATTGCTTGCTTCAGCTGGCCCACATCCAGATATTGCAGCTTTAAAACAGGCCATAACAGTAAATAAGCATTATGAATTGAAGATTGTTTTGGGAGACGATTTGAATGTCATTAATCCAAAAGACTATAGCTTAATCATTTTATATCAGCTTCCGGATCTTCAAAACAATGGTGAGGGATTTATTAATAAAGTTCAGCAAAGTAGTGTGCCAATATGGTACATACTGGGGGCTCAAAGTAATTTATATGCCTTTAATAAAATGCAGAGAGCAGTAAATTTCAATGGAAACAACAATACCTTGCAGGAAGCTTTTTCTATAGTCAATACTGGTTTTACAGCTTTCGAAATGAGCGCATCAATTGACAAGGAAATTGAAGGATTTGACCCTCTTCAATTACCTTTTGGAGAAGTGAAGCTAAACGGTACAGCATTAGTTGCATTAAAACAACGGATTGGAAAGATTAAAACTGAATCTCCACAGTTATTTTTTATGAGTGGAGAGGGAAAAAGAGCAGGTTATTTAATAGGAGAAGGTATATGGCGCTGGAGGTTAGCAGAAGCCCAGAATGAGCAGAAATCAAATGCTTTTAATACTTTAATTTCAAATGCTGTGCAATATATCTCTGCTAAAGACGATAAGCGTAAGTTTAAAGTTTACATGGCCAAAAATACTTTTGACGAAAATGAAAATGTGCCTATAAACGCAGTGCTTTATAATGATAGCTACGTTGCTGTAAACACTCCCGATGTGAGTATTCAACTAAAAAATGAAGAAGGAAAGATTTATAATTTTCTATTTTCCAGAACTGAAACAGCCTATCAACTTGATGCAGGAATGCTGCCCGCAGGAAATTATACTTATACCGCAACCACAACTCTTGGAAATAAAAAATATAGTGCACAAGGGATATTTTATATAAATACACTCGTTGCTGAATATCAGCAAACAATTGCTAACCATCAGCTGCTTAATACCATGGCCCTGCAAACCGGAGGTAAGATGTATATGCCGCAGAAATTATCCTTGATTTTGAATGATATTGAAAAAAACGAACATGTAAAAACTTTAAGTTACGAAGATCGTAAATATGAAGAATTAATTAACTTTAAGTGGGTGTTTGTATTAATAATTACCATGCTTACACTAGAGTGGTTTTTAAGAAAAAGAAACGGAGAAATTTAAGCAAAGAAGTATGCAAGTAAGTACCATGGATGCCATTGAGATCTTAGGAACCATTTCCTTTGCGATATCTGGCTCTTTTGCCGCCATGCAAAGAAGATTAGATCCCTTCGGAGTACTCATCATTGCTTTTGTAACATCTATTGGCGGAGGAACTGTTCGCGATCTCTTGCTGGGCGATACTCCTGTTGCATGGATGAGAGATGTAAATTATTGTCTGTTAATTTTACTAACATCTATTGCCACCATTTTTTTTAAAACCCATATAAAGAAATTTAAAGTAACTCTTTTTTTGTTTGACTCATTAGGTCTTGGTTTGTTTACAATGCTTGGTATCCAGAAAGGAATAGTTTTTGGCTTAAGCCCTGGCATTTGTATTGCCCTTGGAACCATTACAGGATGTTTTGGGGGTATTATAAGAGATACACTACTGAACACCATTCCTATAATATTCAGAAAAGAAGTCTATGCCACCGTATGTATTATGGGAGGGATATTATATTTCTCTCTTTTATATTTTAACTTGAAAGAGGATCTGGCAAAGGTTGCTGTTATTGCATTTATTTTTACCGTAAGGGTAGTCGTAGTAAGGTATAAAGTAACGTTACCTAAGTTTGGTTATTAGTCTTTAGGAGATTCTTTGATGATAACAAAGACATCCTCATTATCTTTTTTCATAAAATACTTTTCACGTGCAAATTTTTCTGCAGTGTTAAGGTCGGTATTTAACTCGTTAAGATCTTTCTTTACCTTAGCAATTTCCTTTACATAAAAGTCTTTTTCTTCCTGAAGTTTGTTTACCTGCGATCTGTATTCATATTGTGCTATTACATCATTTTTATCGAAAAATAACATCCATACCACAAACGCAGCTACACTTAGAAAGTATTTGTTTCGTAAAAGTTCAAGCAAACGAATCATATGCACAAATATATAAAATTAACATCCGAAGATCTAAAACCTTTGATTTTTATCAAAATCAGTATTATTCACTTATCAACATTTTGCAACTTTATCAAAGCAAATATGTTTCAAAAATGCCCCGATACCAAAAGTATAGGGGCATTTTGTTTTTGAAAATATATCCAAAAAATATTAAGGATAGAAATTTATTTCTTTAAGAATTTGAAATCCTTACCAATAAAACGTGCAGCAGAACCTAATTCTTCTTCAATACGTAACAATTGGTTATATTTCGCAATCCTGTCTGAACGTGAAGCTGAACCAGTTTTAATCTGACCACAGTTTAACGCCACAGCAAGATCTGCAATAGTAGTATCTTCAGTTTCACCACTTCTATGACTCATTACCGAGGTATAGCCATTAGTTTGCGCTAATGAAACAGCATTGATTGTTTCAGTTAATGAACCAATTTGATTTACTTTAACTAAAATAGAATTTGCAGTGTTTTTGTCTATTCCAGATTGCAAACGAGTTACATTTGTAACAAACAAATCGTCACCTACAAGCTGAACTCGGTCGCCAATTTTATCAGTTAGCATTTTCCATCCATCCCAGTCGTTTTCATCCATTCCATCTTCAATAGAGATAATAGGATATTTTTCAGTTAAAGATGCAAGATAATCTGCTTGTTCGGCACTTGTGCGGATAGCTCCTTTATCACCTTCAAATTTGGTATAGTCGTATTTTCCGTCTTTATAGAATTCAGAAGCTGCACAATCAAAAGCTAAAAAGATCTGCTCACCTGCTTTATAGCCTGCTTTTTCGATAGCTTGGATAATAGTTTCAACAGCATCTTCAGTACCTCCAAAAGTAGGTGCAAATCCACCTTCATCACCAACAGCTGTAGAAAGACCTCTGTCGTGTAAAATGGCTTTTAGGTTATGAAATACTTCTGTCCCCCATCTTAAAGCTTCAGAGAATGAAGATGCACCAACAGGCATGATCATAAACTCCTGAAACGCGATAGGAGCATCTGAGTGAGAACCACCATTTACAATGTTCATCATCGGGATAGGTAGAATGTTAGCATTAACACCTCCTATATAACGGTATAATGGCTGACGGCTTTCTTGAGCTGCAGCTTTAGCAACTGCCAAAGAAACACCTAGAATAGCGTTAGCGCCAAGATTTCCTTTATTTTCTGTTCCGTCAAGCTTAATCATTAAACTATCGATAGCATTTTGTTCAAATACATCAACACCCTTTAATTCATCAGCGATTTTATCATTCACATTGGCAACAGCTTTTAAAACGCCTTTTCCTAAGTAAACTTTTTTATCACCATCTCTTAACTCTACAGCTTCATGCATACCAGTAGAAGCTCCTGATGGTACTGCTGCACGACCAAGGATACCATTTTCTGTAATTACATCTACTTCGATCGTAGGATTGCCGCGAGAGTCAAGGATTTGTCGCGCGCGAACATCAATTATTAAACTCATTTTTATTGGTTTTTATTTGTAAATAACCCTTAGTGTAAAATTTACAATTACTAAGGCGATATCCAAAGTTAAAAATTAAACGCAAAAAAGTCGTAATTAATTTAATTACGACTTTTCCATTGGTAAATATTTAATATTTTTATTGATACTATGTTGTTTTGTAGGTAGTTAAGTTTAAGTGTTTTCGGGCTTAGTAGCAAAAATTGCTTTGTAAACTATTCCAGCTAAAATGGCGCCAATTATAGGTGCAACCCAAAATAACCAAAGTTGGCTTAATGCTTCGCCACCAACGAAAAGTGCCTGACTCGTACTTCTTGCAGGATTTACAGAAGTATTAGTTACAGGTATACTGATTAGGTGTATTAGCGTAAGACCAAGCCCTATTGCTAATCCGGCAAATCCTTTAGGAGCTCTCTCATCCGTCGCACCCAAAATAATGATTAAAAAAATGAAAGTCATTACTATTTCGGTAACTAATGCTGCGGTCATGCTATATTTTCCTGGTGATAGATCTCCATAACCATTTGCTGCAAATCCACCAATTGGACTGCCATTTCCAGTGGCTATAACATACAATATACCCGCAGCTGCAATGCCACCAAGAACCTGTGAAATTATATAAGGGATTAAGTCCTTTACATCAAAGCGCCCTCCGATCCATAAACCAACTGAAACTGCCGGATTTAGGTGGGCTCCGGAAATATGACCCAGAGCGTAGGCAATGGTTACTACTGTTAAACCAAAAGCGAGTGCTACACCTGCAAAGCCGATGCCAGCGCCAGGATAATTACAGGCTAAAACGGCACTGCCGCAACCGCCAAGGACCAGCCAAAATGTCCCAATAAATTCTGCTGCTAATTTTTTCATAGGAGTTTAATTTAGTCTAGTGGTAATGAATTTTTGATTCTATCACTACCTGGTTGTTAAATTAATTGAAGAATATTTCTTTGTATATAGAAATTTAAAAACAAATATTCAATTTTCCTAGTAAAAAATGCGCCAGTATGAGTAGGTTATTCCCACTTAAATACCTTAACAGCAACAGCATACACACCAACTCCCCAGATTATCATAATCAGAATCTGATGTTTTACATCCCATAATCCAGCTCCTTCAAAAGCTACCTTTCTCATCGCATCATTAAGATAGGTTAAGGGTAATGCCCTGCTTATTGGCTGGAGCCATGAAGGGAATGCATCTATAGAAAAGAAAGTTCCCGATAGTAAAAATTGGGGTAATGTAATGATGTTTGAAATTGGGGGAATGGTACTTTCACTTTTTGCTATTCCCGATACCACAAATCCAAATCCCATAAAAACAATGAGTCCTATGATTGCAAGTAAAAGCATATTTAACACTGTAATGATGCCATGTATTAGGGTAAAATGGAAAAAGAAATGCCCAATAAGGATAATAAATACTGCCCCGCAAAGAGCAAAACCTATTCTTGCAATTCCTTCTCCAAATACAATACTTGTCCGGCTAACGGGAGTAGCAAAAAAACGTTTTATAACTAAGGTTTGTCTTAAGCTGAAAAATACAAATGCTGTTCCAAATACCCCTGTGCTTAACAAAGAGAAGCCAAGTTGCCCCGGTAAAATAAAATCAATAGTACGGTAGATGCGACCTTGAACAGTGCTTTCGTTTAATTGTGCAATGGTAGGCGTGATATCTTTTGAATTTAAAGTATACATTAGGTTGTTTAATACCGATTTAAGTATCGTTCCCTTATCTATGGAAGCAGAAGTATATTGAACATTGGCAAGGTAGGCAGGCTTGCCAAGGCTGTTTTTTTGAACATTAATAACAGCGTCTATATTTCCTTTCTCGAGTCCTGTTTTTAATTCTCCTTTGTCCTTGTCTTTTATGATATGAACAACGCTGATTTGTTCGAGTGCATTTATTATGGGGTTTTGCAAATCTGATTCTGGGGCAATGGCCAGGTCAACCTTTACACCACCCTTACCCAAAAAGCCGAAAACAAGAATAAAGATCAATGGAAAAGCAAGTGTAAAAACAACTGCCGAAGGGCTGCGCATAATAGAACGGAAACTTGCTTTTGCAAGAGCCAGCGTAGCTTTAGTATTATTATATGGTTTGCTCATGTTCTTTTATTAATTATCCTCACGCCATTCTTTTCCTGTGAGGTTTATAAAAACATCCTCCAGATTAGCTTTTTTAACTTCTTTATTACGTTCAAAACCAGTATTGATAAGGTTGTCTATCAGATTGTCAGGAGTATCCAAGGCTATGATCTCACCCCGTTCAACAAAAGCAACGCGATCACATAGCTGCTCAGCTTCGTCCATATAGTGTGTGGTGATTACTACTGTTGTGCCATTATTCCTTATATCAATAATTAAATCCCATAAATTGCGGCGCGCTTGAGGATCTAATCCGGTAGTGGGTTCATCAAGGAAAATGATTTTAGGGGAGTTGATAAGCGTAGTGGCTATGGAAAAACGTTGCTTTTGCCCACCAGAAAGTGCCTTGTACTTAGCTTTTGCCTTATCTTGAAGATTTACTTTTTCGAGCATCTCCATAGGTTTAACATCAACCCCATACAGGCCAGCAAACAGTTCCATTAACTCAACCAGATTTAGGTTTGGGTAATATCCTGCTGCTTGTAACTGTACACCTATAATCCTTTTAATTTTGTTGGCGTCTTTGTCTACAGAATAACCATCAACAATAATTTCTCCTGAAGTTTTTTCACGGAGGGTTTCAATAATTTCAAGTGTGGTGGTTTTTCCTGCACCATTTGGTCCTAAAAGTCCAAATATCTCATTTTCATAAACTTCAAAGCTGATGCCTTGCACAGCAGTAAAGTCGTCATACTTTTTTACCAGTTCTTTTACACTGATAATGGCATTTGTTTTATCCATGTTATAAATGTAAGAAGGTTTAGACGAATAGAAAATGCTATTCTGCTAAACCTTCTAAAATGTCGGTAAAATGATATTTTGAGCCGATAAATATTACCAGGTCAGGTCGTTTTTGATCATACTTATAAAGTCGTCAAAAAGGTAGCGCGAATCATGCGGGCCTGGAGAAGACTCAGGGTGGTATTGTACAGAGAATGCTTTTTTGCCTTTAACGCGGATACCCTCGATTGACTGATCATTTAAATTAATGTGAGTGATCTCAACTTTGTCTGATTTCCTTACATCTTCCGGGATAACTCCAAAACCATGGTTTTGTGAAGTTACTTCGCAATGATTTTTAATGATGTTTTTTACCGGGTGATTTAAGCCCCTATGGCCATTAAACATTTTCATTGTACCGATGCCATTTGCCTCAGCAAGTAACTGATGGCCTAAGCAAATTCCAAAAAGTGGTTTATCAGCAGCTAGTATTTTTGTAACGGTTTCAATAGCATATGGCATTGCTGCAGGATCGCCGGGACCATTAGAGATGAAATAACCATCAGCACCCCATTTGTCCATTTCCTCAAAAGTAGTTTTGGCAGGGAAAACCTGAACATAAATATCTCTGTCAGAAAAATTGCGTAAAATGTTCTTTTTGATACCCAGATCCAAAGCTGCTATTTTATATGTAGCATCTGGTGAACCATAAAAATATGGAGTTTTGGTTGAAACTTTTGAAGACAGCTCTAAGCCATCCATAGATGGAACTTCGGCTAATTTGCTTTTTAATTCTTCAAGGTCAGTGATCTCAGAAGAAATGATCGCATTCATTGCGCCCTTATGTCTGATGTGACGAACTAAGGCACGAGTGTCAATATCAGAGATGCCTACAATATTTTCATTCTGAAAATAATCCTGAATTGATTCAGATGCTTCTTTGCGGCTAAAACCGATGTTATAGTTTTTGCAAACCAAGCCAGCAATTTTAATGCTTTCTGATTCAGTTTCATCTTTGTGGATACCATAATTACCAATGTGTGCATTGGTGGTTACCATAATCTGAGCGAAATAAGAAGGATCAGTGAAAATTTCCTGATATCCTGTCATCCCTGTATTAAAACAGATTTCGCCTGTTGTGGTACCGATTTTTCCAGCGGCTTTGCCGTAGTAAACTGTGCCATCAGCCAGTAACAAAATTGCAGGTAACTTGGTGTAATTAGTCATGGTAATTATTAAGAGAAATTATTGGGATTAAAAAAGGGAAAAATGATGGTTCTGGAACGGCTTTGATGCCGTTTTTGTAGTTAACAAATGTGCTGTTAAGTGACCCCTTCATTTCGGGATACAAAGATACGTTTTTGAGGATTTAAATCAAGATTTTTTTTTAGATAGTTTGTTGAGCCTACATTGTGTTCTAGATCTTGCTGTAATTATGTGGTCATATGTGCATAGGTATAATGGCATTAACAAAATGTCACAAAAACGATAAAACTGTCTTTATTTCGAATGTAAAAACTAATTTTGCCCTTACAAAACTTTAGAACTATGTCTGTAAACAAAGAGGTTAAACGCATAACTACACATATACTTCAGGAAATGAAGGCCAGTGGTGAGAAAATAGCCATGTTAACTGCTTACGATTATTCAATGGCCACAATTCTTGATGATGCTGGTTTGGATGTATTATTAGTTGGCGATTCGGCTTCTAATGTAATGGCAGGCCATGAAACTACTTTGCCTATAACACTTGATCAGATGATTTATCATGCTCAGGGTGTAGTTAGAGGAGCAAAAAGAGCTTTTGTAGTGGTTGATTTGCCATTTGGTAGTTATCAGGGTAATTCTAAAGAAGCACTGAATTCTGCCATCAGGATCATGAAAGAATCAGGTGCTCATGGAGTAAAGCTTGAAGGTGGTACAGAGGTGGCAGAATCAATCTCACGCATCATCACTGCAGGAATTCCTGTAATGGGGCATCTTGGATTAACACCTCAATCTATTTATAAATTTGGAACTTATACTGTTCGGGCGAAAGACGAAGACGAAGCAGAAAAATTAAAAACAGATGCAATTGCTCTTCAAAATGCTGGGTGTTTTGCTGTCGTGCTTGAAAAGATACCTGCGAAATTAGCTAAAATAGTCTCCGATAGTTTGCAAATTCCTACTATAGGAATTGGCGCGGGCCCGGATTGCGACGGACAGGTATTAGTTGTTAATGACATGATTGGCTTAACAAAAGGATTTAAACCACGATTTTTGCGCCAATATGTAAATCTGTACGATGGCATATTAGGTGCAGCACAATCCTATATAAAAGATGTAAAAGCAAAAGATTTCCCGAACGAAAAAGAACAGTATTAATGCCAGTAACTGATAAGGACGTACTTTATGAAGATAATCACCTGATAGCAATATTGAAACGTGCAGGTGATATTGTGCAGATTGATGAAACTGGAGATGAACCTCTTGATGAACAGGTAAAAAAATATCTTGCTATAAAATATAATAAGCCTAACAGTGCTTTTTTAGGTGTGGTACATCGTTTGGACAGGCCAGTTAGTGGAGTAATACTTTTCGCTAAAACCAGTAAGGCATTGGAACGAATGAATGCAATATTCAAGAACCGGGAAGTAAAAAAAACTTATTGGGCTATCGTCAGAAACAAGCCTGCTAAAACTTCCGGTACCCTTGTTCATTGGTTAGTTAAAAACCCTCAAAAGAATGTCGTTACGCCGCATAATGCAGAAGTTCCAGGAAGCCAACGCTCGGAATTAAGTTATAGGTTAATTGGAGAACTTGGAGGCTATTATCTGATAGAGGTTGATCCCCTTACAGGACGCTCTCATCAAATAAGAGTACAATTATCAACTATGGGATGTCCTATTGTTGGCGATAATAAATACGGCTATCCTAGGGGAAGTCGTAAAGGAAGTATATGTTTGCACGCTCGAAAACTACATTTTATTCACCCTGTAAAAAAAGAACCCGTAAATATATTTGCTAAGCTCCCTATTGATGGCTTTTGGGAACGTTTTGAAAACTTTTAACTTATTTGCAGTCAGTTAAAGAAAATATTATACCATCTCCAAATTTTAATTTACTTCTATCCTTAAATATGGTTTTGCCATTTTTTTCTTCAACCTCACCAAATCCCTCGTACAGCTTGCCATCTCTTTTTAGAAATACAATTTCGCGTGTTGAACGCATCCCTTCCGAATCAAAAATGTACTCCGCAATTATCGTGTCGCCTTTAATCTCTCCAGAGATGGTTCCCTTATTGCTATCTTTCTCAAACAGGTTATAGCTCAAATCACCTGTTAACTCCTCATTTTCTGTGTTAATTTTAAGTCTTGCAGTATCTCTTTTTTTAGAATAGATATAGCATTGGGATATTTTTTCGTGAACAGGCACAGATGGTGTAAGGGTAGTGTCAATCGATGTTACTGAAGAGCTGTCTACCGCTTTATTGTCAGTATTGCTACTATTACAGGCAACTGTAAGCAGAGTCGCAATACCTGTAAAAAATAGAATGGATTTTTTCATAATGTTATATTGATAGTATTAACACTACAAGAGCCTTGCCAAAAGAGGCAAGAATCAGATTTTATTGTATAAACAAATGAATACTTTTGAAATATGAATAAACAGATCATACCTATTGAAGTTCCCGGGAATTTTGATTTTCAAGAATGTTTGTGGTTTTTGGATAGGAACTTTGATGATTGCATGCATAAGGTA
>Ga0157371_10002093_pt1 | contig 19493 bp, 16 predicted proteins | sample C45metaG_FD_113462 | JGI IMG/M metagenome (GOLD analysis project Ga0157371, IMG submission 113462) | Corn rhizosphere microbial communities from Kellogg Biological Station, Michigan, USA - C4-5 metaG | ecosystem: Host-associated > Plants > Roots > Rhizosphere > Soil | place: USA: Michigan...
CCGTAGTGCGAGATGAAAGGTTGTTTGAGGAAAACTATGTCAGAAAATGTGCATAACTGAAAAAGTACGTAGAAATAATTTATTCTTTTAAGTCATAGAAAACGTCGCCTGTTACAAGGTACAACCGTAAGAGTTTCTTAATTCTGCTTTCCTTAAAACTCAAAAATAAATCCAATCGTTGGTAACAATGAGGTATTATCATTTTCCAAGATCACTGGTATGGCATTGCTGCCATCGGTCTTTAGCGCATCGCCATCAGTAGTTTCGAAACCTGAATTATCTGACTTGCGTTTGAAGGTATAATAAGGCTGCCCTTCAGTTTTAAATACTAATATATTTTGAAAATCAAGGTACAGGTCCAGGCTTGTTCTTTTAAAATTATATTTTTTATCAATCCTCAGATCAACCTGCTGAAATGATTTTAATCGTAAAGAATTGATGGCAGTATAATCGAGCGTACCAACGCCGGTTGTTATATAGTTTGCACGGGACGCCACGAGATCAAACGGCGTATAGGGAGCGCCTCCTGCCAGCCTGTACTTAAGACCAAGTTCCCAGTTTCTTTTGAATTTTTGCCCGAGTGTTGCAGAAACCAAATAACCAAAATCCCATGACGAACGCCTTAGCACACCATCGGCTCCTGAGAATTCACTGTTGTATAAAGTGGTACTTAGGGCGTAGAAAGTGTTTTTTATTAATTTCTGCTGCACGAACAATTCAACGCCATAGGCGGTTCCCTTTCCATTCGATAAAACCGCTTCATTTCCAACCGCCGAATAATCGGCTCCCTGGTTGGCAAGGGAGATGCCCGTTCTTTCCGAAACAGGATAATGAAAATATTTTTTATAAAAACCTTCCACGGTAAGCCTGAAATCATTCTTTGGAAGAAACTGAAAACCCAGTGCATAATGAATGGAATGAATGTATTTAATGTCTTTATTCACTAACATCCCTGAAGTATTCATGAACCCTAAATTAGTATAAACCGGTATTTTGTAGTAAGACGCGATGGATCCCGTAATATCCCAACCAGGTATGATGTTGTAAGAAAATGACAACCTTGGCGACAGGGTTTTTAATGGGTTATTTCCGTCTTTTGTAAATGAATTCATGTCTGTCCGTACGCCGCCGGAAGGAAGAAGCTTGTTATCAAAAAACCTCTTGGACACCTGCGTGAAGGCTCCGTATTTCAGGAAATTAATGTGGCTTTCGAAATTAACAGTAACTGCCGGTGATACTACATTTCCATTTTGATCCTTTATTTCATTGCTGATTTTGTTAAACAAGCTGTTTTTGTAGTCGACATATTGTGCCATGATCCCGTAAGAGAAATTCCAGCCGTTCACAAATTTATTTACATCCACGCGCAACTTGTTTTCTGTTTCCGTAGAATTAATCCCCAACGTCCTTATGTCCTGAGCTACCTGTCCATCTTCAAACTGGTTTGCCTGGTTATTAAATACATCACGGCTGAGCGTCACGTTGATATAACCATTGTTCAACAGTCTTTTCAGTGAGGCGCCAATAGTGTAAGTCCATTGGTCAATATCAGGATTTGATCGTAAAATATATTCATTCTCGGGACTGGATTTTTTGGGAACTGCCAACCTGAATTTATCAATCGCGCCGATTCCTATAAAAGTGAGTGTTGTTTTTTTATCAATATTCCTGGTTACTTTAAATTGAAAATCCCAGTATTGAGGACGTATCGGAAGATCAAGTGCCTGGAATAAATATTGCAGGTAGGACCTTCGTGCCGAGGCCATGAACGTGGTTTTGCCGTTAACGGGTCCTTCTAAAGTTGCCGCTACTTCTGAGGCACTTAAACGGATATTTCCGCTTACCTTTTCCGGGTTGGCTTGTCTTTGCTTAATAACGATAGTTGAAGACAATGCATTGTCGTACCGGGCATCGAAAGCCGAAGAGGAAAGTTGTACATCATCAATAAAAGACACATTCAATATTCCTGTAGCCCCGCCGGATGCACCTTGTGTTTGAAAATGGTTCAGGACCGGAATTTCTATACCATCTAGATAATACACGTTTTCGTTGGGCGCGCCACCACGAACAATGATATCATTTCGGTTTGCCTGGGCGCCACCTGAAACTCCCGGCAAAATTTGTATCACTTTTGATACGTCAAAATTACCTCCGGGATTGCTTTTGATTTCTTCTGAAGTCAGCTTCTGGGTAGACATAGGCGTAACCATGTCTGCTGCCCTGGCCGATTTGTTTTTATCAATAGAGATCACGACAGTGCCCAGGCTTTTTGCCTCCCGCAAAAGTTCAAAATTAACCATCAGTGCATTCCCGAGGCTTACAACAAGGTCGTACTTTGTTTGGCTTCCATACCCCACATTGCTAATCGTTATATTTTTTGTTCCCAGGGAAGTCTCCAGCTTATAATTGCCGCTGCTATCGGTAAAAGTACCTTCATTGCTGCCTTCAACCTTTATCGAAGCGCCGGCAACCGGCTCTTGTGTATATTTATCTGTGGCGTTTCCGTATACAAACCCTTTTTGCTGTGCAGATGTTGCTGCAGATAAAACGATCCCAACCGCAAAAAGAAATAGTATGCGAAACCGGATATTCATGGTGCTGCATTGAGTAACAAATGTAAGCGTAGATTCTTACAAGATCTATGATCCGGTGAGGTGTTTACCAATTGAATTAAAATGTTGCAGGACTGGAGGTTTTAATCACGTCGTCCGGATTATTTGTTTTTACCAAGGCGTATGCTGCAAGATAAAATTGATAACCGTCATTGCTTTTGCTAATGGCAATCATTGCCAAACAAAGAGTGAGTGAATAGCTTTGATATTACAAATGGTGATGCTCTTTAAAGCATAGGAAAAAAACTCTTGCACAAAACCGATCATGAATACAACTGTTGCAGGATATTATGTGGATGAGTTGGCGCATTGGATTCGGCAGATTCAATCCTATGAAAATGAAATAGCCGGGTTTGGAACGAAGCTGGCGCAAGTAATCCAAAGGAACACCATTCCTCATATTGCAGTAAAAGTAGAAGCGCAGCAAAGCAGCCTCAATAAAGTGTTGGCGCAGTTTAAGATGTTGCAGGTGCTCATTGAAAAGCAGCATGAAAGGCTTAAAACCGACCATGCATTAATCGATAACAGGCAGATAGATGAAAATACCAATGAAAGCCAAAATCTATTGATGCAACAGATGGAGCAGGCAGAAAAATTTTACCTGGAAGTGAAATATGGCTGCTATCATTTCTTATCGGAAAGTCTTGGCAGGCAAATATAGAAGGAGAACCTACTTTTCCGGAATCACAGGCAGTTTCACAATTAATCACAACTTTAAAAACCAGTTAAACAACGCGTCATGAAAAAAATAATGGAAAACGACCTTAAGGAACTGGCAACAGTTCATGGTTTGAATTGTATATCCCTTTTTATTCCCACCCACATCAAAGGCGACAAGGATTTTCGTACGGCTGATGCCTTATTACTCAAAAATCAATTGAAAGAAATAAAGAAAAAATTGTCGGCGGCGGGAATGATTGACGCGGAAATTACTGATTGGGTAAAGCCTATTGAGCAACTGGTTGTTGATACAGAATTTTGGAGTCACCAGTCAGGCGGCCTCGCCTTATTTATTTCAGAGAACGGCTTCAGAAAATTTGAACTACCGTTGCATTTTGAACCCGGCAATTATGTTTCCACCGGGTTCTACATCCTGCCCTTGTTTCCCGCAATTGCGCCTCTCGATGAATTCTTGCTTCTAACCCTGGAAACGGATGAGGTAAGGTTATATAAAGGATCGTTCGAAGGCCTGCAGAAGGTTGATACCAGTGAATTCACACCATCCAGCATAGAGGAGGTTGTCGGTACTGATTATGAGGAAAGATCTTTGCAGTTTAAAAGTCAGCAAGCCGGAAACGGTTATTCCGTTTATTATGGGCAAGGAGCAGCCGATGATAAAAAAACCGAGATTAAAAAATACCTGAGAGAAGTAGTGAAAGGAATAGAGAAATTACTAAAAGATAATAAGGCGCCCATGGTGGTGGCAGGGGCAGATGAGCTTTTTTCGATGTATCGCGAAGTGAATACACTTTCTCATCTATATGAGCGGCATATTTCAGGCAAACCAAAACTGATGGATCTATCCTTTTTACACAACAAGGCGCTGGATGTGCTGCAACCCTATTTTAATAAAACAAGAACAGACAAAACAGAAGCTTTCAGGCAATTGTCAGCCGCATCCAAAACATCCAACAATATTGATGAAATTGTGCCTGCCGCCATCCATGGCAAAATAGACACTTTATTCCTGTTGAAGAACCAGGATAATTTCGGATTGTATGATGCAGAGAACGACAAAGTTGAATATAAAGAAGATGCCGGCATGGCAGAAGTTTCACTCTTTAACCTTGCAGCGAAAGAAGCGTTTCTTCACGGCGCAAATGTGTACCTGGTGGAGCGCGAAGAAATGCCCGACGGCTTTTCAATCATAAATGCCTTGTACCGGTATTAACGGAAAACGTAAGCGGGTTAGTCAAATACAATCCCAACAGCGGGGCAACTTTGATTTTTTTCTTATCAAATATTAATCATGCTGATAAAAATTAAACCGTCGGGTGACCACTCAAAAAAAGATCAGTTTCAATTAGTGCTTGCAGGTGATGTGGGTGCCACCAAAACCAATTTTGCTCTTTTTGAAACGAAAGGCAATTCTTTTACAGAAGTAGCGAGAAAACAATTTGCATCAAAAGAATATAAAAACCTTGCGGCGATCATAAAGCTCTTTTTAAAAGATAAACCGTTTCCTCAGTCCGTTTGTTTGGGTGTGGCCGGCCCTGTTATAAATGAGCGGGTAAGGCTTTCAAATATCTCCTGGGATATTGACAGTAAAGAGCTGGCAAAATATTTTAAAATAAAACCTGTGAAGCTTTTGAATGACCTGGAGGCAAATGCATATGGTTTGGCCATGCTGAATGAGGAAGATGTTATCTCTATTCATTTGGAAAAAAATCCGGAGCCCGGCAATATGGCTTTGATAGCTCCCGGTACAGGTTTGGGTGAAGCCGGAATGTATTGGGACGGAAAATATCATCATCCCTTTGCCACTGAAGGCGGCCATTGTGACTTTGCGCCTCACAATGAATTTGATTTTGAGTTGTATAATTATTTAAAGAAAAAATTTGGCCACGTCAGCTGGGAGCGACTGGTTTGCGGCCCGGGTATTGTTAACATTTATAATTTTCTCCGGGATAAAAAGAAACGAAAAGAACCGGATTGGCTAACGGTAAAAATGAATGACGGTGACGCTGCGGCAATCATCAGTCAGCATGTTGAAAAAAGTGCTATTTGTAAAGAAACCATGGATCATTTTATCCGTTACCTCTCCTACGAGTCGGCGAATTTGGTTTTAAAATTTAAAGCGACGGGCGGATTATTTATCGGTGGAGGAATTGCACCAAAGATCACTTCTTTATTTGCAGAAAATTATTTCTACAGTTCGTATTGCCAGGGTGGCCGGTTGGATTATTTACTGGAAAAGGTGCCGATAAAAATTATTTTAAATGAAGAAACTGCCTTGCTGGGTGCTGCCTGGTATGGGGCTAATAATCACAGCGCCTCGACAACACCACGGACATCCGTCCGGAAAAACTTTGATAAAATCGAAGTATGAAAAATGATCAATTGATAATCGGGTTAACGGGACATGTAATGATCGGAAGAACAGTTGATACCATTATCTCACATCACGGTTACCGTTATGTATGGGGCAATGTGTTGCCGCTTCTCCAAAGTACAGATCTAAATGTTATCAACCTGGAAACAACACTTACCAAAAGCACAAAAATGGTGTACAAGACTTTCAACTTCAAGGCGACTCCGGATAAGGTAAAATGCCTGCTTGACGCTCATGTAACAGTTGCCAATCTTGCAAATAATCACATATTGGATTTTTCGGAAGAAGGTTTGACAGAAACCATTCAAACATTAAAAAAGGCAGGCATCCAATATGTAGGTGCAGGAATGAATGATAAAGATGCGTCTAAACCTGTCATTGTTACCAGGAAGAATATAAGAATCGGGATTTTGGGATTTACCGATAATGAGCCGGGATGGAAAGCCTGTGCAGACAACAGCGGAATTAATTATATCAATATCTCAAATGAAGGTGACCGGGAAAGAGCGTTACTGAATATAGAACCGTTAAAGAAAGAGGCAGATCTTATCGTGATCAGCATCCACTGGGGCCCGAACATGAAAGAATTTCCGGAGAAGGATTTCATTGATTTTGCACATCAAATGATTGACAAAGGCGCTGATATTATTCACGGACATAGTGCGCATAATTTCCAGGGCATTGAGGTGTATCATAATAAACTGATACTATATGATACGGGCGATTTCGTGGACGACTATAGGGTTGATCCTGTGTTCAGAAATAATCATTCATTTTTTTTCCAGGTGGAAGCGGATGAAAAAGAGCTGAACAAATTGAAGCTTTTTCCTGTCCTTATTTCTGATTACCAGGTGAATTTAGGGAGTAAAGGTGCCAAATGGAGTTGGCAGCGAATGCGATACTTATCAGAAAAATTCGGAACAAAAGTTTCAGAAGCCGGCGAAGTAGTATTGAAATAAGTAATCATAATTTTTCAAAATTTAAATAAGAAGCCATGTTTACAGATAGAAAAGATGCTGCCTTACAATTGGCAAAGGCACTGGAAGAATACAAAGATAAAAATGCTGTAGTATTAGGCATCCCGAGAGGCGGCGCAGAAACAGCCTATTATGTGGCACGTCATTTACATGCTGACCTCTCCTTATTAATTTCACGTAAACTGGGGCATCCGGAAAATCCGGAATATGCTTTTGGTGCCATTGCGGAAGATGGAAGTATTTACTTAAACCCTTCTTCAAGTGGGCAACTTTCAGATGAAACGATTCAGGAGGTAGTGGACGAACAAAAAAAGGAAATTTCCCGCAGGGTAACTATTTTACGACAAGGAAAACCATTGCCCGAATTAAAAGGGAGAACAGTGATCCTCGTGGACGACGGCATCGCAACAGGCGCTACCATTTTTGCCGCAATTGAAATGTGTAAAAAAAGAAATGCCGGAAAAATTATAGTTGCTGCACCGGTTTCAGGTTATGAAATGGAAAAGCAACTGGCTGAAAAAGCGGATGAGGTCGTTATCCTCGAAAAGCCTGATGACTACTTCGCTGTTTCACAAGGCTACCTGTCATTTTATAATCTTTCGGATGAAGACGCACTGATATTTATGCAACGCTGGGAAAAGGAAAAAGGTGTTATCAAAGAGGTGTCTTAAGGAATTAATTTTTCAGCGTATTTGTGGGCCATCTCTAAATAAGCATTTGCGCTGATGAGCCATTTAGGATCATCTTTATAGCCTGGATCTGTTATATGCCTGGCCACAAGGTAAGCACGAAGAAATGCTTTCTTCGATTTATAGAAAAAGATCAGGGGTTCAGGGATATCGTCGCCACTTAACTTTTGGTAGTAATCAAAAAACATATGTCCTGTAACAGTATCTCCCATCATTTCGCATTCCATATCAAGGAATGACAATTCCTCGGCAATATCCATTATTCTCAATTCTTTGCTGAATTCCAATGCGTCGATAAACGCACATTGGGGAACAAGGCAAATATGCTCGGGCTTAAGATCACCATGTGCTTCAATGATCTTGCCCTTTGCAATCCGATTGTCGAAAACTAAAAAATAAATATCTATGAACTGAATAAGTTTATTGGTTATTTCTTTAATCACTGGCGGCGAAAAATGATAAACGGGATCCATCAATCCGGCATGCGAAGCAACGATTTCTTCCTTTAATTTTTTGCGATGAGCGACTGCATCTGTTTGAACAGGAATGGCTTTCTTATAAAACTCAGTTAAGACACGGGCGCTACTCTCAATCAACTCTTTACGTGTTTTTCCGGATCGTATTGCCAGGTCGAGAAAATTTTCTTCCGGAATACGTTTCATTTTTACCAGCCAGTCAATAACTTTTCCCTTTCCGTCCAACTGAAGATTTCCTTTTGCATTGATCACAAGCGGGACTATTCCGAGATAAATCCCATTGGCTAACCTTTTGTTTACCTTCATCTCTGCAACACAATTTTGCAACCTCGCTTCCAATTTTTTAAAATCAAACAGACCATTGCTAACCGGTTTCTTCAATTTATAAGCAAATCCATCCGCCAAAAAAACCCAAGACATATGCGTCTCTTTTGCTTCCACTTTGGAAAGGGAATGTGGATAGACTGAAGGTTGCTTTAAGAATGAAACTTTCTCATCTAAAGGCACCTCATTTTCTGCAACCAGGTCAATATGGTGATTGTGTAACATTGCCTGTAATTTCTTTAATCCCCTAACAACTCTGTTATCGATCCCCCCTCGTGCATTCGTTTTATCACTTCTGCAAAAAGTGGCGTCGCATCCAATATCGTCACTCTTTCTTTTACCTTTTTCTGCTCCAACCTGAAAGGAGGAATTGTATTAGTGACTATAATCTGATCCAATGGACTTTCCAATAAAGTTTCATCCGGGTTGCCCGTAAAAAGCCCATGTGTTGCCAAAGCCATTACTTTTTTTGCACCCAGTTTTAGGCTTGCTGCTGCAGCTCTCGCAATGGTACCGCCCGTACTTATTAAATCGTCGATGATGATTACCGTTTTATCTTTTACTTCACCGGTTATTCTTTCGCCGGATACCACACCGCTACTCCTGTATTTTTCCATAAATACAACCGGCAATTCTTGGTTTAATTGTTTAGCCAGCGTTCGTTGAAATTGCTCTGCTCTTTTGATACCTCCGAAATCCGGGGACATAATTACCACAGAATCATTTGTAACAAGCGGTAACACATAAGCGGCAAATAATTTTCTTGCTTCAAGATTTTCTGCCGGTATTCTAAATGAATTTTGGAAAGCCTGAAGGTTATGAACATCCATTGTTACCACAGTGTCAATTCCTGACGCTTCCATTAACCGGGCGATATATTTTGTGGTTACAGGATCACGGGATTTTGTTTTCCTGTCTTTGCGTGCATAACACAGGTAAGGGATTATCGCTGTAACTTTTTTTGCTGATGCGTCTTTTAACGCTGCTGTAAAGAACAGGAGGCGACACAGTTTGTCGTTGGCACTTTGAGTATCATCTGAATAAAGAGAGTGAATCACAAACACCTCCTCGTTGCGCATATTTTCAAGCGGTCGCGACTTATGTTCGCCGTCTTCAAACTCCCTTTCTTCATGTAAGCTTAAAGGCATATCAAGTTTTGCTGCAGTCAATTCGCCAAAACTTCTTGTAGCATTTAAAGCAAAGATTTTCATTTAATAAAACAGACTTTTACGATATAAATAAACATGCTCCCAAACTGCAAAGAAACCAATACGTACTGGCGCTTTAAATGATTTTAATTATAACTAAGATTGATTGTAGTCAGAAAATTGACAGGGAATAGAAACTCTTCTGTCAGCGATTGACCTATCGATTGCGAAAAACAACAGAAAGTTTATAATTAAAATCCGGAAAAATAATAATCCATCAGCTGAAGATATTTCCTGGACTCTGCCAGTGCCCTGTTTTCATCTGTTTTCTTCGCCGCTGAATTTGCGCGGAGACTGTTTACTTTTGTACGTACGTTTGCCCTATAGCTTTTATAATAAATAAAAAGCCTTTGCTCTTCACTTGTTCGTATGGCGGGAAAAAATTGGTTGTAGTCAGCAATAAATTGGTCTGATAAATCTTTGCTGTCAAATGCATCCAGGTCCGTACAAAGAAATGCCACCTCGTTCAACACATCGATTTGCCGGAAATCATCATTGAATTCTATACAATCAAAAGGTACAGGTGCGGGCATTAAAAAAATGTTCCTGGAATGTAAATCACCGTGGCAATCCCTGTAAAATCCCTCGCAAAGCCTTGCTGCCAGTAAACCTTTGCTTATTTCAATAAACGAATCAGATACCTTGATCGCGTGTTCAATTATTTTTTTATACTTGTCGCCCAACTTTTCGGACAAGAACTCTTTTTGTTCTTCGAGATCATTAAAATCCTCCCGGATCTTCAGCACTTCTTTCTTATAAATTATTTCTGTATGCCGGTGAAAATTCGCTATTTTCTCAGCCAATGATCTTATATCAGCTTTGGTTACCTGTTTCTTTAGCAGAAGTTGATCCATTTGCTTTTCCTTGTCGAGTTTTTGCATTCTTACCGCGTATTCTGCAAGATCTCCTTTCTTTTCTCCGACAATAAAATTTCCCTCGTTTTCGTATATCGGTTGCACATCAAGATAAATCCCTTCCGTCAATCTTTTATTTAGTTCTATCTCTCTTTCACAAAAATGCTTTCGAAGTTTAAGAGTTGAAAAATCAAGAAAAGAATACTGAACCGGTTTTTTGATTTTGTACACGAAACGATCGCACACAATTACCCAGGAAATATGAGTTTCAATTAGTGTACGTTTTCCATTATCTTCAGGAAATATGCCATCTGAAACCAGCTTATTGATTTGTTCTTTTGTCATTCTTTACTTTTCAAATAATCAACAGCCTTTCCAAGCATTTCTTTTATATTGCTGTTAGTTGATTGCAATACCACGTGGCTTTCGGGGAGCGGTTCATTCTCACTGCTTATAATTTTATAAACTTTGAAATCTGCTTCGCTGTAGCGCCTTTTTCCTTTCAGCCTTTCCTTTATGATTCCTTCTTCGGTTACAATCTCGATGAAATAAATGCCGCCTTTTGTCATCATTTCTTTGATAAAAGGTTTCCTTTTTTCTTTTTTGTGGAAGGTAGCATCCAGAACTACATTCTTGTTTTGCGCTACATCTTGTTTCATCCTTTGCAGCATCGTTTTATATACCGATTCTTTCTCCTGCCTCGAATACGTTCTCATTTTAAACATCTCTTTTCTTAACCGGTCGCTGTTTATATAATCAGCATCGATTCTTTTTGCGAGTCGCGAGGCAAAATAACTTTTTCCGGAACCAGGTAAACCAAAAACAATTACCACCATTTTAGATCAATTTAATTGCTTCAATAAGGAGTTATTTTTCTTTCCCTGTAATAAAAATTTAAAAAGCAATAAAAAAGGGATTCCTGAGGTCGGGTTTATTATAGGTGAGTTCGGAAGTGAGATCTGACTTATAAATACCGCGGTTAGAAGCGTTCAAAATTGCATGAGCCGCAGCGGTATCCCATTCCATTGTCGTTCCGAACCTTGCATAAATATCCGCCTTGTTTTCAATAAGTAGCATGAATTTCAATGAGCTGCCGGCGGTTGTTTCTTCCACCTTTTTGAATTGCGCAGAAAAAGAGGGAGTTTCTGTAGAAGGATGCGACCGGGAGGCAACCAGTCTTATCCTTTCTTTCTCCTGCAATTCCGCTAAAGTCTTTCTCTTTTTTAAGGCAAAGAATTGAATAATTTCCTTGCATTCCTTTTTGTAAACTCCATAGCCGGCAGCACCTGAATATAAAGAACCGGAGCATGGTCTGAAAATGACTCCAGCCACGGGGACATTCATTTTCATCAACGCGATATTTACAGTGAACTCGCCATTTTTATGGATGAACTCTTTCGTGCCATCCAGGGGATCGATGAGCCAGAAATATTCCCATAGTCTTCTTGCCTCAAAATTAAGATTCATACCTTCTTCGGAAAGAATTGGCAAACCCGTTTGACTTAAAGATCGGGTGATGATCTCATGAGCGACTTTATCAGCTCTCGTTATTGGGGTGGCATTATCTTTTATTTGTGTTGCAAATTCATCAGACTCATATATTTCCATTATGGACCTTCCTGCTTCAGTTGCCGCCTTTTCTGCTACCTGGATGAATTGCTTAATATCCATAATGATAAATTATTGCTGCATTAAAGTTAAATGAGGGATGATTGAAGAGGAATGATACCGGTCAGTCATATAGCTGATAAGACAACAAGAAAATAAAAAACGGATGGTTTTGTTTATCTACCTGGTTAAGAGAAAGTAACATTGACGCTTACTCCATGGTTCGTATTCTAAAATATTTCCAAGAGAATCCAGGCAGCGATCCTTACTTCATACTGTTTTTGATTCCTGACAACTGCAAACACTCTTTGCAATAGTTTAGCTCTCCAAAAAGCCCGGCAATAAAGGATACCAGCAGAATTATAAATCCCAAAAAATTATTGCTTTACTGGTATCATAATCATTGATATAACTGATTGAAATCATTTATGAATCAGATAATACTTTGAAACTTTATCTCATGAAAAATAATGATTCCAGGCGAAGTGACTTGCAGGTTCCGGATGAAGATTCAAAAGATCAGAAAACCGGGAAACCGAAGTACAAATCATGGTGGTTTTACCTGCTGCTGATTGCGATGGTGTTTCTTTTTCCTTTGATAAATAATACTCCTTCACCACAAGAAACAACTTGGCAGGAATTTGAAAAAAATATTCTTAGTCATAACGCTGTTGAGAAAATTGTGGTGGAAAACAAAGAGAAAGCCGAAGTGTACCTGAAACCGGAAATGGCTAAGGATTCAGCTTTTAAAGATGTCTTTGCCACCAAATATGGGAAAGGTGTGAGTCCGGGTCCTCATTATTACTTTAACATTGGTTCTGTAGAATCCTTTGAGCAAAAACTCGACGAAGCCGAAAAAAAATATTCTCTCAAAGACCAGGTGCCTGTGAGTTATATGGAAACCACAAATTGGTTTTGGACACTCGTTACATGGACCCTCCCCTTTCTTCTGATCTTTGGATTATGGAGTTTTTTACTCAGAAGAAGCAGTATGGGTGGCAGCGCAGGCACTTCGATCTTTAATTTTGGAAAAACTACGGCTACTTTAGTTGAAAAACAGAAAAGTCATGTAACCTTTGATGATGTGGCAGGCCTGGAAGAGGCTCAGGCTGAAGTAAGGGAAATTGTAGATTTTTTAAAAAACCCGGACACCTTCACCAAACTCGGAGCAAAAATTCCAAAAGGTGTAATGCTCGTCGGGCCGCCGGGAACAGGCAAAACGCTACTTGCAAAAGCGGTCGCCGGAGAAGCGCAGGTCCCCTTCTTTTCTATCTCCGGTTCTGAATTCGTTGAAATGTTTGTAGGCATTGGTGCTTCCAGGGTTCGTGATTTGTTTAAGCGTGCTAAAGAAAAAGCGCCATGTATCATTTTCATAGATGAAATAGATGCGATAGGCAGGTCAAGAGGAAAGGGCGCTTTTTTGAATGCCTCTAATGATGAAAGAGAAAGTACGCTTAACCAACTTCTTACGGAAATGGACGGGTTTGGTACGAACAGTGGCGTAATTGTGCTCGCCGCCACCAACCGTGCGGATATGCTGGATCCGGCATTGCTGAGGCCGGGAAGATTTGACCGTCACATCTACCTCGAGCTTCCTAACATGAAAGAGCGTGAAGAAATTTTTACAGTGCATATGCGCCCTTTGGTGATGGAAGATAATATCGATGTTCACTTCCTCGCTTCTCAAACGCCCGGATTTTCAGGAGCAGATATCGCCAACATTTGCAATGAATCTGCACTTATTGCGGCGCGCAAGAAAGAAGATAAAATAAGTAAAAATGATTTCCTGGATGCGATCGACCGGACAGTTGCAGGTCTCGAAAAGAAAAGTAAGATCATTAGTCCTGAAGAAAAAAAGATCATTGCTTATCATGAAGCCGGTCATGCCGTGGTGAGTTGGTTGCTGGAGCATGTCGATCCTTTGGTAAAAGTTTCAATTATTCCACGTGGTAAATCCTTGGGTGCGGCATGGTACCTGCCTGAAGAAAAACAATTGAGAAGTAGGACAGCATTTACCGAACATATGTGTGCCACCCTGGGAGGAAGGGCATCCGAGGAAATAACGTTTGGCGATGTTTCGTCAGGAGCGTTGGATGACCTGGAAAAGGTGACCAAAGACGCTTATATGATGGTGGCCTATTATGGTTTTAACAGCAAAATCGGAAATGTAAGTTTTTATGATTCTACCGGGCAGCAGGACATGTCTATTCAAAAGCCCTACAGCGAAGAAACCGGTAAACTGATTGACGAGGAAGTAAGGAAACTAATAGATTTGGCCTACCAGAAAGCAAAAGAATTGCTTTTAAAAAATAAACCTTCCTTACAAAAAGTAGCAGAATTATTACTGAAAAAAGAAGTCATTTTCAAAGAAGATCTTGAAAACATTTTGGGTATCCGCGCAAAGAAGGATAATGAACCTGTTGATCATGAAAGAAATTTAAAAGCTGCTAGCTGAAAAAACCAGGACGAAGTATGTTTCGAGGGTTATATTTACTTCATGATTAGCTCCGAATGGAGTAAAGAAAATTAAATTATTGATCTTTTCCCCCACATTAATTTGTTAACTACTGGTGATAATCATTGATAGCAGCTTGTTGAAATTCTCCCTCAGATTTTTAAAAACATCAATTATCAAAGTCATATATGATATGGAAAGCAGGCAACTTCTTTACTCGGTTCAAACAGAATCTTTCGATCCTGCTTCGACTGCAACGCTTTCAGATGCTGAAAAGGTTATCTACAATTGTTGCATTATGTAACAAATGTAAGTGTAGATTCTTACAAGATCTATGATCCTTTCCCGGGGTTCGTGTCTCCGTGAACCGATCCTCCGGGTGGAGTAAACTAATAAATTTTAAAGATTCCTGGTTAATGAGACTTAACAATGATGGTTAAACGAGATTTTATAACAACCTTCAACAAAAAATTACCCCTGTTCATTCAGCAACCAAAACGGCACCTTGTTTGTGACCTTAAGGGAAAGCTGTGCAAAATTGTTACTGCCAAGTTTTTATTTTCACATAAAAATCTAAGAACATGAAAGTTTTATTTGTATTAACCTCCCATAGTCAGTTGGGTGATACCGGCAAGAAAACCGGGTTTTGGGTTGAAGAGTTTGCAGCACCTTATTATGTAATGGCTGACCAGGGTGTGGATGTAACCATTGCGTCGCCTAAGGGCGGTCAACCACCAATCGACCCCAAGAGTGAGGCGCCTGATGCACAAACTGACGCAACCAAGCGTTACTTTGCAGACAAGACATTGAAAGAAAAAATAGCCCATACTAAAAAACTTGCAGAGGTGAACGCGGCAGATTTTGATGCTGTTTTCTACCCCGGGGGTCATGGACCGTTGTGGGATCTCATCAAAGACCCGGATTCTATTAACTTGATCGAAAACTTCTGGTCTGCGGGAAAACCTGTAGCAGCAGTTTGCCACGCACCATCCGCATTATTAAACGTTAAAGATGAAAAAGGAGAGCCACTGGTTAAAGGGAAAAAAGTGACCGGCTTCACCAACAGCGAGGAAGAGGCTGTGCAGCTGACTAACGTAGTGCCTTACTTGCTGGAAGACGAACTGAAAGCAAAGGGCGCAAAGTATTCCAGCGGCAACGATTGGAGCTCTTACGTGGTAAAAGACGGCATGCTGATAACAGGCCAAAACCCCGCAAGTAGTGAAGAAGCAGCGAAAGAATTATTGGCACTGCTGAAAAAGAGAAGGACATCACAACATGCGTAATGAAGATAAATTGAAAGTTAATCTCAACGGAATATTCCAATGTAAATTGGACTAAAAAATGCCCGTAACATGGTGGTTGTTTTCTTCCGTTGACTTAGTAACCGAAAGTTCTTGAAAAATAACGAAGACGATACTGGTGGATCAGTGGTGCACATTTTTCTTCAAACGTTTTACTGCCTTTTAAAAGTAATCAGCAACGTATCGCCTGTATTAAAGAAATCAGGATTGGCAATCGTAAAAGCAGTGCAGCTAAAGTTTTGGATGGTTCCGCTATCCACGTCTGCAGTAAACACATTGCCCTGCAACGACCAACTCCCCGTACCATCTCCGGCAGGATCGCATTTGGTGCCTGCGTCTGTATAAGTAAACACGTGATTTGCACTGAACGTTACTTCATCATCCAGCGAACAGGCATCTACCATAGAAGAAGCATTAACCGCAGAAGAAGCAGGCGTTGCTTTATAGGTTACGGTGCCATAAGTATAGCTGCCTATGAGGTTGGCTTCACTCAACGCACAGCCTGTTGATTTTTGCTTGTCTTTCTTACATGCAACAAAAGGAAGAGTGAACAGTAAGAGGATTGCGAGTTGTTTTAGTTTTGGCATTAGGTTTTTTTGTTTAAATAGAAATCGAATATAATACCTGTTTTTCAAAAACAAAAGATTTTTTCCTGCCAACATCTTCACGCTCTTTCCGAGGTTCTTGTCTCCACGAACCGACCTTTCGGTTTTCTCCATAATTGTATAACGGTACCGGATAAACGAAGGAATTTTCAAGATTTTTAATTTATGAACATAAGAATACCTGGGATTGATATAATCACTCTTGTTGGAAACGCGGACTGGTTGAAGGATGGCCGGGGATCTACTTCTGATAAATATGTGATTTTGTCTTTTATATAACGCTTAACAGTAAACGAAGAAATATTGGAGATTTTTATTTTCGAAACGATATGAATACCTGGTGATGTGATATAATCGTCCCCGTTGCCAACGACGGCAAGTCCTTGTAATCCCAGCAAAAAAGCATGTTGTCCGTCGGCCGGCAGAGGCTAGTTAAACGATTTTAAAAAAATATATACGAAAAAAAAGAAAATGTAATAAAAACACATATATTTACATTATTCTTTTGATTAATGTTAGGCTAACATCATAATTAATCTAAAGGCCTCTTACTTCTTCTGACCTCACCAGCCGACTATTTATCACCAAAAAATCAATGTTATGTATAGGAAACTAACGAGGCAAGTAGTAGTGTATTTTCTTGTCTTTTCGTCTTGTAATCTTTATGCTCAATCTCCCGGCGGAATAGCACGGCAATCTGTTTGGCTTAAAGGAAACTTTTTTTCTGATTCAAGTTCAACACGCTCACTGAATTTTAACCAGGCAACAAGCATGGATAACAATAGTTCGCAAATCCGGCTTCCAGGCAATATGCAAGATTTGAGAAGGGCAACTATTTTTACTGTCTATCAATTTCCGGCAATTGCTCAGGATGCACCGGTCTGGAAGATGAATGGAGGCTTTGGTGATCTTTTGCTTTCTTCACGACAGGTGTACAGTGAAAGCGGGAAAATGAAAATGGTTTTTGCACAAACAGGAAAAGAAAGTACAAAAAAGCCTGAAAGCGTTATTTCCACTTATGTAAGACAGCAAAACTCAGCACCTGCTGCAAACGCAGTAAATAATAATGAGGTTGATATTAAGTTTGGTAACCACACTCCTTCTCTTCAGTCAGGTCAATCAAACGGATTGGTTGCCGAGTTTATCATGTATCAGATTATTTTAAAAGATAAACAAATTGCCAGGATAGAAAGCTATTTGGCTGTAAAATATGGTATCACATTGGAAAGAAACTATGTGAATAGCCTCGGACAAACCATCTGGAACAGAAAAACTGAAAATCTTTATTCGAACAACATTGCAGGAATTGGCCGGGACGACCTCTCGACACTCTATCAAAAACAGGGCACCAGTTGTAGTTCATCTGAAGAATTGACAATTGGACTAGATAAAATCGCTGTATCCAACAGTAAGAATACCGGTCAGTTAAACGACAAAGATTATTTGATCTGGGGCGATAATGCCCGCAATTTCACACTCAGCCCTGATACAGATCCAAAGGGAAGTAATATCCTTCTTACTGAGAAAAAATGGTTGATGAAAACCTCCGGTAAAACAGCCCGCACTATTTCGACCGAATTAAAAATTGACACTAAAACTTTGCTTTCTACCGGTTTTCCAAAAGAATACTTCTGTTTGGTTATCGATCGTTCGGGAACCGGTGATTTCGCTCCGGAAAATTGCACTTACATTACACCAAACAGTATTTCGCCAGATGGAATCGCCAGTTTTAGTGGAATAAAGTGGGATACCGATGGTTCGGGAAAAGACGCTTTCAGTTTTGGTCTGAAAACCGAAGTAAATGATGTGATCACAGATGCTGATGCAGCGAACCTTCTTTCGTTTCAAGTGTATCCAAATCCAACAACCGATGGGCAATACAATATTACTGTTACGCTCAGTAAGCCTACCGACATTCGTATCAATATATATGATATTCATCTTAACCTGATAGAGACTAAAAAAGCATCGGGCCAGGCTAATTATCTCATACCGGGAAAAATAAATGCGGCCTCAGGTTCATACATTATAAAACTATATACCCCTGGTAAGATATTTTCCCAAATTATTATTAGACCATAATCGATTTTCCCAATGGCCGCTCCCGGCCTTTCAAACTTTGAAATATATGAAACGTTTCCCACTCCGCCTGCTTGCAATTTTCATCGTATGTCTGTGTTCTTCCAGTTATGCCGATGCGCCTACTTCACATCCGTTTAATAATCCATGGAAGCATATAGATTACAATGAATTCGTGAATAAAGTAAATACTACTTCTTCCCGGAAAAGCCGGGACTTCAAACGGCTGAAAATAGAAAAGTGGACGGCCATCCGGGGAACTGACATTAACCTTGCAGGAGCATCACTGCATGTCCCTGCCGGCGCCATGATGTCACCGGCGTTACTCTCAGTCACCGCCTTGCAGGATATGGATATCCCCGCTCTAGACCCCGGGCTGGTTAACGTAACTGATGAATATTCCGGCTACCGCTTTTTGCCCCACGGAAGCCATTTTAAAAAGCCTGTTACTATTAGCCTCGGATATGACGAAGCAAAAATACCGCGCGGATATACTGCTAAAGATATGGCGACCTTCTTTTTTGATGAAAAAGGTCAACGATGGGAACAACTGCCAAGAGCATCGGTAGATGAAGTCAATAAAAAGATCATTTCAATATCTACTCATTTTACTGACATGATCGTTGGTATACTGGAAGTGCCTGAGTCGCCGGTAACGTTAGCGACTACCCCCAATTCTATGTCGGGTATCCAGTATCCTGATGCCACTTCTCAAATTGTAACCATAGCGCCGCCGGTGGCCAATTCATCAGGAAGCGCTGCCTTGACCTATCCGATCAGCCTGCCAGCGGGCAGAAACGGCATGCAGCCGGATTTAAGTGTACAATATAACAGTAGTGGCTCCGACGGATGGCTGGGACTTGGCTGGGACCTAAGCACATCCGCATTTTCTATCGAAACCCGCTGGGGTGTACCCAGGTATGATGCGAACCTGGAAACTGAAACCTACACTCTTGACGGCGCACAATTAAGTCCGGTGGCACATCGCGCCGCGGCAGTGGGGCGCACCGGTGAAAAACAATTTTATCCGAGGGTGGATAACGATTTCCAAAAGATTATCAGGCATGGCAGCAGCCCCACTAATTATTGGTGGGAAGTAACCGATAAGAGCGGCACCCGCAAGTTTTATGGAGGCGAGCCGAATAACGGTCCGGATCCCGCCGCGATACTCACCGACGATGCCGGACACATCGCTTACTGGGCGTTAACAGAGTCAAGAGATGCTAACGATAATTTTGTAAAGTATCGCTATA
>Ga0157371_10002098_pt1 | contig 19462 bp, 19 predicted proteins | sample C45metaG_FD_113462 | JGI IMG/M metagenome (GOLD analysis project Ga0157371, IMG submission 113462) | Corn rhizosphere microbial communities from Kellogg Biological Station, Michigan, USA - C4-5 metaG | ecosystem: Host-associated > Plants > Roots > Rhizosphere > Soil | place: USA: Michigan...
GCCTTTTTATAGCCTCCTTAAGAGCTGCAGCGACGCAATCGCTTTGCGCCATTGCGTTGTCAATTTGCGGGGAAAGCTGGGTGATCGCCGAACTTGCGCGAAGGCTGTTATCCCGCCTCATCGCGGAGCGGAGAGGCGAAGAATTTGAAGGAGTTGGGACATGATGCAATCGATCTTCTGAGCGCCGGCTTCATATATGGAATGCTCTTTGGTCGATCCCAGAATGAGGGTTGGCGGCAGGCGACCTCGGCAAAGCTGCCGCTCCCAACGCCGAGAAACCTGCCGCACCGCAGACGACCCTTTTTTGCCATTCAGCTGCCCATTTTTTATTTCTAGGGCCGGACTGTCCGGTTTTTCCATTCTACGTGCCAGATCTTATCGACTGCGGAAGAGGGTGCTCGCCGCTGCGGCGACCCGCACTATTTTTGGCCATGCACTCGCTCCAACCAAGTTATTCTTTTCTCAGCCATCCGACAGATGCCCAATGAGCAGAACTTCTCCACTATTTTGAACTTCATACGTTCTTCAAAAAGTGCCGCTGCGTTTCATCTCGATGCTTCCGTAGATATGCCATGAATGGCGTGCCTCCAGTCCCCACCGCGCTACTGTTGCCCAAGGCGTCTTTCGCCTGCCGGTGGATATAGCTTGCTGCATATTCGAGGTGGCGGGTACGGAAACGGCCGAGACCAGCAACGCAGCGGTTATAGGCTTCGCGCAGATCGGGCCGCTCTGACGCGGCGACAAAATCACGCAGCCCACTCGCCTTTCGCACACGATCGATGAAGGCGCGGTGCAGCGGCGGGCGATAGGCGTGCAATTCGTCCAGGAAAGAGCGAAGCGGATCCTGCGCATGCTGAATGCCGAGCAGGGCGTCCATGGCAGGCACGATCGAACTTTGGGCTCCCGTCTGGCCGCGAAACAGCTGCGGCACGCCGCCAGCTTCGGCAACGCCCTCATAGATCAGGCCGCCGCCAAGGGCCGGATTGTCTTGCCAGCCGTGAATATAGGGCCGGACACGATGGAAGTAGATGTATGGATCGCACCGCTCCGGCATGCGATCGAATATCCTGTTGATATCATCCCAGCCCGCACTGATCATTGTCAGGCCGCGCTCAGCCGCTCCTGCATCGCCCTGGGCCGCCGCTTCCATGAGAGCGGGGATTTCTGCAAGCATCGCGCCTGCACGCGCCTCGATCGCGACATGAACCATCACGAACCACGCTTCGTCCTGGCCGCCAAGAAAATGCTGGACCATATAAAGATTGCCCAACGCGATGGGGCCTGATCGGTCCAGCCGGTCCCAATTGTCCAACACATAGGCCGAATAAGTGAGCAGTGGCTTCTGTTCGAGCCGCCGGGCGAGCGCCCATATGGGCACCGCCAGCGGCGCGGGAAGCGAGGCGGGGGCCACCTCTTCGCCCCACACATAAGCCTGAACCAGAAAGGCATAGCGCACGAAGGCGGTGCGGATCTGATGTTCCGGCGCGTCCGCGCAGAAGGACGTCAGTTCCAGCAGGGGAAGTTGCTCAAGATGAGACCGGATGCGGCCGGTGGGCAACAGGCGTGGCAGATCATGCGCCGCTTCGGCAATCGGAGCCAGATCGCCTGACAGCGAAACGTCAGCCATATCATAGGCACACAAGAAGCCGCGCTGTCTGCTGATGGCGTAATCGGCGATGTCGAGGCTCGGCGTCATAGACTGCCTCCCTCCGTTCGGCGGCCCACACCCTATCTGGGCACGAAATGGGACAAGACAAGGGCCATGGCGGGCAGCAGCACCGCCTCCGCCTCCGCCTCACCGATCGATCCCGCTGCTTTCGCCGCGGGTTCGTGCTATAAGGAAAACCTGCCGTCTCGCCAGGCATCAAGCCATTGGCGAAGGGATGGTAAGGTGGAATGCCCGTGAGGCATTGGACGATCCTCTTCCGGTGCGGCATCAGCCGCCTTCTTGCCCAATTGGGCAGCGTCATCCTGCTGTGCCTTTGCGTTACGCAATCCGGGCCATCGGGCGCCGCTGCGCCTGCGCCTGCGCCTGTCATCATCCTCAATCTCGACGGCGTGGTGGGCCCGGCGACGGCCGATTATGTCCGCAAGGGTCTCCGGACCGCTGCCGCGCGCAAGGCGCCGCTTGTCATCCTGAGAATGGATACGCCCGGCGGCCTTGACACATCCATGCGCCTCATCATCCGGGCGATCCTCGCCTCGCCCGTTCCCGTCGCTTCCTACGTCTCCCCTAGCGGAGCGAGGGCAGCGAGCGCCGGGACGTTCATCCTCTATGCCAGCCATGTTGCGGCGATGGCGCCCGGCACCAACATGGGTGCCGCCACCCCCGTTCATATCGGCGGCATTGCGCCGGCACGGGACAACGATCAAAAGAACAACCCTCCCAATCCCATGGAAACAAAGGTGGTCAACGACGCCGCTGCCTTCATCAGGTCCCTGGCGGAGCTTCGCGGCCGTAATGCCAGCTGGGCGGAAAAGGCCGTCCGCGAAGCCGCCAGCCTTCCGGCTTCGACCGCCTTGAGCACGCATGTCATCGATATGGAGGCACGAGATGTAGCCGACCTGCTGCGCAAGCTGGATGGCAGGATCGTCAAGGTCAGCGCTGGTGCCGTGAAGATCGACGTCGCCCACCGCACTATCGAGGAGATCGCACCGGACTGGCGAACGCGACTGCTGGCGACGATCACCGATCCCAACGTCGCGCTGATCCTGATGACCCTAGGCGTTTACGGATTGGTCTTCGAATTCATGAATCCGGGGTCCTTCCTGCCCGGAACGCTGGGCGCAATCTGCCTGCTCACCGGACTTTACGCCTTCGCCGCCCTACCGGTGAATTTTGCGGGCGTTGCCCTGATTGTCCTTGGTATCGGCCTGGTGGTTGCGGAAGGCTATCTCTTTTCCCACGGCGTTCTGGGCATTGGCGGATGCGTGGCCTTTGCGCTCGGCGCGGCGATGCTAATCGACACCGACACACCGGCTTTTCGCATCTCCTGGCCGTTGATCGCGGGACTGTCCCTGGCGACTGCCGCTTTCGTCCTTCTGGTTGTCCGCACGGCGCTGCGCGCGCGAAAACGCAGGATCGTAAGCGGCGCGGAAGAGATGACCGGCGCCATCGGCGTCGTACAGGATTGGAGCGGCGGCAAGGGCCATGTGTTCGTCCATGGCGAGCGTTGGGCAGCGGCCGGCCAGGAGGCGTTCTCTCAGGGCCAACTGGTCCGGATCGTCAGAATTGCGGGGCTCACGGTCGAAGTGACCAGCGACGCGGCCAAGGAGGTTTAAATGCTCACGGATCTCGCCTTCTATCTCCCGCCGATCATTGTGCTGTTGCTGTTCCTGTCGGCAGCGATACGGATACTGCGCGAATATGAGCGCGGCGTCATATTCACGCTGGGCCGCTTTACCGGCATCAAGGGACCGGGGCTGATCCTCCTCATACCATTCATCCAGCAGATGGTCCGCACCGATCTGCGCATGACTGTGCTCGACGTACCCCCGCAGGACGTGATTTCCCGCGACAATGTTTCGGTTCGGGTCAACGCCGTGATCTACTTTCGCATCATCGACCCGGAACGCGCGATCATCCAGGTGGAGGACTTCCTCACCGCCACGAGCCAGCTTGCCCAGACGACCTTGCGATCGGTCCTCGGTAAGCATGAGCTCGACGAGATGCTCGCCGAACGGGACAAGCTCAACAATGACGTTCAGGAAATTCTCGACAGCCAGATCGCGGCCTGGGGCATCAAGGTCGCCAATGTCGAGATCAAGCAGGTCGATATCACCGAAACCATGATCCGCGCCATTGCGCGGCAGGCCGAAGCGGAGCGCGAGCGACGAGCCAAGATCATCAATGCCGAAGGCGAACGCCAGGCCGCGCAGCAACTGCTGGAAGCGGCCACCATCCTTGGGCAACGGCCGGAAGCGATGCAGTTACGCTATCTCGGTTCGCTCAACTTCATCGCCGGTGACAAGAACTCGACCATTGTTTTTCCATTTCCCATAGAATTCGTTCAATGGCTTAAGGACGCGCCCAATTCTGAAATTGGCAGATCCAGCCGCCACAATGAGCGCTAGAGAGGCTAATGACCCCGCAGCTACTGCCATATTGTCCTATCGTCGATTATCTCGTCCAGATGCACTAACATTCTGTGTGGCGCCTACAAGCACTCGCGAATTTTTCTCTCAAAATGGGAACCCGATGCAATCGACCCTTGTCGGACTCTCAGCACTCTATTTTTTCGTCCCAGGTGCGGAAGGTCCGCTATCCGGCAGGTGTCGACCAGCTTCGGCCGTTCCGCCCGCCATCTGGGAAGGGCCGGACCTGGGGAAGGCGGACATTGTAGCTGCGTGGGTCTACGCGAACTCTGGAGTAAGAGCCCCCGGCGAAGCCGAGGTAGTTCAGTGCATGATCTGGCTGAGAAAGCCCCGGGTCCGTTCGTGTTGCGGGGCATGAAAAAACGCCCCAGGCGCGTTGATCTCGATGATCTGACCGGCGTCCATGAAGACGATCCGGTCGGCGACCTGCCGGGCGAAGCCCATCTCGTGGGTTACGCAGATCATCGTCATGCCATCCTCGGCGAGGCTGGTCATTATGTCGAGCACTTCCTTTACCATCTCGGCGTCGAGCGCCGAGGTGGGTTCATCGAACAACATCACATCCGGCTGCATACACAGCGCACGCGCAATCGCGACACGTTGCTGTTGTCCGCCGGAAAGCTGGCCCGGATATTTGCCCGCCTGCTCTGGAATGTGGACACGCTCGAGGAAATGACGGGCGCGGCCTTCCGCTTCTGCGCGCGGCAGCCGCAGCGCCTGGATCGGTGCAAGCGTGCAATTTTCCAGGATGGAAAGATGCGGGAACAGGTTGAAGCCCTGGAACACCATCCCGACACGCCGTCGGATCGCCTCGACCGCCCTTGCGTCTGTGCCCAGCGCGGCGCCGTCGATCGCGATTTCCCCGCCATCATGCGTTTCAAGGCCGTTGATGCAGCGGATAAGGGTCGACTTTCCAGAACCGGAAGGGCCACAGATAACGATGCGTTCGCCCTTGAAAACGCTGAGATCGATCGCCCGTAGCGCGTGATATTCGCCATACCATTTGTCGACGCCCGACAGTGTGATGATCGGCTTGCGTGGCGTAACGTTCATCGCCGGTGCCCCATGTTCATCCTTGTCTCCAGGAACAGCGAGTAGCGCGAGATGCCGAAGCAGATCGCGAAATATATCAGTGCCACGAATGCGAACGTTTCGGCGAAAGGCGCTGGCCAGTCGGGATCCGTCAAGGCCGCCCTTGCCGAACTCAACAGATCGAACAGGCCTACAACGAGGACCAGACCCGTGTTCTTGATGATCACGACCACCGTATTGGTCAGCGCGGGCAAGACCTTGCCGATCGCTTGCGGCAGAACGATGAAGCGCAACGTCTGCCAGCGCTGTAATCCGAGCGCAGCGGCCGCCTCCGCCTGGCCTGGCGGAATGGCCTGGAGTCCACCGCGCAGCACTTCGGCCAGATAGGCCGCCGAATAACAGCATAAAGCCGCAAGAGCGCGGGTGAAATTATCGATCGTGAAGCCCTCGGGAAGCATGATCGGCAGTAGCACCGCCGCGATGAACAGCATGCTCAGGAGCGGCAGCCCGCGCACGATCTCGATGAAGCCTATCGACATCCAGCGCAGGATCGGCGCGGGCGACCGCCGGCAGAGCGCCAGCATGATCGCGGCGGGAAAGCCGATGGCGAGCGACAGCACCGTGAGCAGCAGCGTGATCGGCAATCCACCCCACGCGCTCGTTGGAACCGGTTCGAGGCCCAGCCACGCTCCGCCCATGACAAGCAACGACAGCAGGATTCCAACGATCCACGCGATCAATGTCCTTCGTGTCCAGTGCGCGGGTGGCAGCGTCCAGAGCGCCAGCGCGGTCAGCGCCACGACTACCGCGATTGCCCGCCAGCGTTCGCCGGGCGGATAGATACCGAAGAGGATCTGCGGCCCCTTGGCCGTCAGGAACGCCCAGCAGGCGCCCTCGCCCGCACGGCAGGCCGCCGGCCCGCCATGCCATATTCCGTTGACGACGGCCCACGACAGCAGGTGCGGCGCGGCCATCGCCAGCAGCAAGGCAATGGTCACGGTTGCCGCACTGCTGGCGAGACCGGCAAAGAGCCCTTCATGCCAAGCCATCCTAGGCGCGGCTGGCGCAGGGCGCGGGGGGAGCGGCGCGGATTGCACAAAGGCTTCGACCGGGCCGGTTGCTGCGATCATCGGACCCTCGATGCCAGACGCCGGTTGAAGGCGTTGAGGACTGCCGACGCGGCAAAGTTGATCACAAGAAAGATCAGCACCAGGATCGCCACGCCTTCGATCGCTTGTCCGGTCTGGTTGATCGTCGTCGCCGTGACGAAGCTGATGTCGGGATAACCGACCACGAGTGCCAGCGTCGAGTTCTTGACGATATTGATATACTGACTCGTCATCGGCGGAACGATCACGCGCAGCGCCTGCGGCATGATCACGAGCCGGAACAGCCGCCGTTCCGGCAGGCCCAGCGCGCGCGCCGCCTCCCATTGGCCCAGCGGCACTGCCTCTATCCCGCTGCGGATGATCTCGGCGGCATAAGATGTCGAATATAGCGTGAGCCCGACAACGATCGCGACGAATTCCGGCGACAGGACAAGGCCGCCCTCAAAATTGAAATGTCCGGTGATGGGGCTGCTCAGCAGCCATCTGCCGTGATCGAACATCGGCCACGGCAGATAGAGGCCACGATTGGTAAGGAAGACGCCAGGCGCCGGATTCAAGGCCGCATGCGGTCCAGGCAGGCTGAAGATCAGCGCTGAGTAAAAAAACAGAAGTTGGACAATGAGTGGCGTGTTGCGGACGGATTCGACGAAGATTGCCGTCAATCCGGACGCGAGTGGATTATGCGATCGCCGCGCTTGTGCGAGAAGCACGCCGAAGGCCGTCGAGAGGATTGCGACCAGCATAGACAGCAAGATCGTATTGCCCAGCCCAACCGCAAGCGCCCAGGCAAAGCTATCGGAGGGTGTATAAGGCAGCAGACTTTCCGAGATCGGAAAACGGGCTGCACGGTCGAGGAAGTCGAAGCCTGTCGCTATCCCCCGACTCGCCAGATTGTGTACGGCGTTCGTCGCCAGCCATATGACGAGAGCGATCACAGCGGCCAGGGCCACGAGTTGCAGCACGAATGATCTGGCAAAGTACCGGCGGCTGGAGCGCGACATTGCGGGACGCCTCAGTTGAACGGAATGGGCACCATGATGCCCCCGTCGCGTTGCAGTCGGTTCAGGCCGCGAGGGATCTTGAGCTTACTCGCCGAGCCGACGTTACCTTCATAGAGCTCACCGTAATTTCCGACCTGGCGGATGATTTGGTAAGCCCAATCCTCATGCAGGCCCAGGGCGGCGCCCACGCCTGGTTCTTTGCCCACGAAGCTCCGTATATCGGGATTGCCGGAGCTTCGCTGTTCATCGATGTTTTGCCGGGTGAGTCCCAGCTGCTCCCCCATCAGCATGGCATCGATCGAGGCCTTCACAATGTCGAACCATCGATCGTCGCCGTGCCGGACAGCCGGCGTGAGTGCCGTGATGACGTCATCTGCCGGAAAGATCCGATAATCGTCTGGATTCGTGGTCATCGTCACCTTGACCGAGGCCAGCGCCGATGCGTCCGTGATCAAGGCGTCGCAACGGCCGGAAAAGAAAGCCTGCCGGCTTGCCTGCGTCGTATCGAATACCACGGGGTGCAGGTTCAGCGCATAGCGACGCGATACATTCGCGAACGTAACCTCGGTTACCGACCCCGTCTGGATACACACCGACGCCCCCTTCAGATCCTGCGCACGGACGGCGCCAGAAGCCTTCCGAACCATGAAGCCGGTATAGTCGAAGAAATTCGGGACCGTGAAATTGATCCCGTTCGCGTCGCGCGCGAGCGTCCAGGTGGTGGCCCGTGGCAGAACGTCGATCTCGCCGGTCTGGAGTGCGGTCAGGCGCTGCTGGCCGTTGAGCGGCACGAACCGCACCTTGTCCTTGTCACCCAGGACAGCCGCGGCAATCGCACGGCAGGTATCGACATCCAGCCCTCCCCAATATCCTTTGTCATCGGGTGTGCTGAAGCCGACCGTGTTCCCGCTCGCACCGCAGCGCACATACCCCCGCATGCGAACGGCCTCGAGCGTGCCACCGAAGCGGGCCGCCGGCGCGGGTGCCTGGCTGCATCCACCGAGCAGCGCGAGGATGGCTGTGCTGGCAAGAAACAGGCGGGCCATTCGAGCATTCTCCCAAATTGGCTGTCAGGCCAAGCTTGCCACGTTTTTGGGCGTCGGCGCGAGTGCGGCGAACAACCCTTCGAGATCGGCCCACAGATCGTCCGGATCCTCCAGCCCGATGCTGAACCGAAGGATGGTGCCATTTTCGGTCCACGGCGCCACCACGCGGTCGTTCTTGACCGACATCGGTGCGACGAGACTGTGCGTACCGCCCCAGGACGCGCCGATTGCAAAGATCCGCATCGATGAGAGCGCGGCTTCCAGCAAGGCTGCGGTTTCCGGGGCCAGAACGACGCTGAACACACCGCTCGCGCCCGCGAAATCCCGCTGCCAGAATTCACGGCCAGGGCATGTGGACAGTGCAGGATGAAGCACCCGCTCGACCCCCGGCAGCCCGGCGATCCGCTGCGCAAAATCGGCGGCGACCCGACCGATATGCGCCATGCGCACGCCCATCGTCTCGATGCCGCGCAAGGCAAGCTGGCAATCGTCCGGCGAAACCCCGATGCCGATCATCCGCATTGTATCCTTGAGGCGTCGGTGGAGTGCGATATCGGCCACCGATACCGATCCAAGCAACAGGTCCGAATGGCCGCCGACATATTTGGTAAGGGCATCCATCGAGAAATCGACACCGTGAGCAAGCGGCTTGAAGAGCAGCGGCGTGGCCCAGGTATTATCGCATCCGGTCAATACCCCACGCGCCCTGGCAGCCACCGTGATCGCCGGGATATCCTGGAACTCCATCGTCGTCGATCCGGGCGATTCCATCCAGATCAGCCGCGTATGATCGTCGATCAGTCCCGCGATGTCCGCGCCAATCAGCGGGTCATACACGTCATGATCGATTCCGCGTTCTGCGAGATAGTTCGCGCAGAATCCGCGAACCGGTGGGTAGGCCGTGTCGGGGATCAGGACTTTGTCACCGGGGCGGAGGACCGTCATGAAGACGATCGTGATCGCGCATTGGCCGGACGGCGTGATGACCGTGCGCTCCGCCCCCTCGAGGGCCGATAGCTGCGCCTCGAGCGTACGGGTGGTCGGTGTTCCGTGAAGACCGTAGCTATAGCCGTCGGGGCCGCGACACTTGCGCGCGGCGTACGCGCGGGCATCATCGAACACGATCGTGGAGGCACGATATGTCGGCACCGCAAGGCTATGGAAGCCTTCCCGTGAAACCACAGGATGGTGCACGACACGCGAACGATCCTTCATTGAAAACTCCCTTTGAACGACCGGCACCCTGTCGCGGCCGATCTAGAAGTTCAATTGAGTAATTTGTACAACTCGATGCCTGAATGTTATAGCCTAAGGAGCCGTAGCTGCGCCGCCAGATCGGGCCGCCTCGTTGAGCGCCCGTGTGAATTCGCGCACGAGCCGCGCTCGCTGGGCATCCGGCCGATATAATATATGGGCCTTAAAATAGACCGGGGGCTCGAACGGTCGCAGGATCAGCCCGCGTTCCTGAAAGCCATCGGCCGCGGCCGGATTAACAAGTCCGATCCCGGTGCCCGCCAAAGCCAGAGCGCAGATCGTGGCCGAATTGGGGGTTTCGACCACGATCTGCGGACGCACATTCGCGGCTTCAAAGGCCTCGGTCATTCGCGCCCGGGCGCGATCTTCGGGTGCGAGCGCCAGGAACGCCATGCCATCCAGATCCCGCGCATGGATATTTGGCCGATCGGCGAGCGGATGATCCGCAGGGATGACGCAGACCGCGCGAAAGCTGGCGAAAGCACTGTGATCGACGCCCGACAGGTCCACCTCATCGGCCGCCAGGCCGATATCGAATTGGCCGTTGATGACCAGATCGCGCACGGCAGCCGAGGACGCGATCTGAAGCGTGATCGCGATCTGCGGATTGTTGATCCGGAATATGCGAATGGCGCGCGGGACCAAGGTTGAACCCAGCGCGGCCAGACTGGCAATGCGAACCGTGCCTGATCCGAAATCCCGGATGCGGGCCGCCGCCGCACGGAGGCTGTCGAGCCCGACAAAGCTGGTCGTCACGTCGCGGAAGAAGAGTTGGCCTTCGGGCGTTGGAATGAGCCGCCCCTTCACCCGGTCGAAAAGATCGAAACCGGTGCGCTGCTCAAGTTCTGCGACGGCGCGACTGACGGCCGGCTGGGTGATGCCCAGTAGCTCCGCAGCACGCGAGGCGGAGCCGCTGACCATCACGGCGCGAAAGATCTCAAGCTGTCGAAAATTCACGGTGCGACGCTGCTCCTGTCGGATAACATATAAGGTTTAGGTATAGAATCGTGCATGATCGTCAATTGAATTTCTATTCTCACGGTCGATGATCAGCGCCAGGCCAGCAGCCCGGAAGCGGCTGTGGATGAGTTCTCGGGAGATTTGCGAAACCAACGCGCCACAGGGGGGCCAAGCGATGTTTCCTGCCACTACACAGAAAATTCGTCTCTTCACATCTGCATCGGTACTTTCCGTCGCGCTGAGTGCAACGCCGACCTATGCTCAGGCGTTGCCCGCCGACAGTAGCAATGCTTCGGCGACACCAACCTCCGAAATCGTCGTCACCGGTTCGCGCTTCGGGCAAAGAACCGCCACCGATTCCCCGACGCCGATCGATTCAATCGGCGCGGACCAGCTGGCGCGGAGTGGCGCGACCGATCTGCAATCGATGTTGAAGGTTGCTATGCCGACCTTCAGCATTCCCCGGCCCTCCGCGGCGGGCGTGTCGGATTTTCTGCAATCCCCCACGATGCGCGGCCTTTCGACCGGCGATCTGCTGCTGCTGCTCAATGGCAAACGTCGTCACACCAACAGCGATCTCAACACCAACAATCAGATTGGGCGTGGCGATGTCGCCTATGATTTCTCGGCCATCCCGGCGTCAGCGATAAAACGCATCGAAGTGCTTCGTGACGGTGCCGCCGCACAATATGGCTCCGATGCGATCGCGGGCGTAACCAACATCGTGCTCGATGACAGCCTGGGCTATCTTGCCCAGGGTCAGTTCGGGCAGACGACGCACGGGGATGGCGCACATTATCAAATCGATCTGGGGGCGGGCTTTGCGTTGGGCGACAGCGGCCGACTCCGCATCACCGCCCAGTATATCGATCACCACCATACCGACCGTGCGCTGCCCGACACCCGCCAGCAATATTTCGGATCGGGCGGGACGACCTTACCATCGGGCAATTATGGGTCCGGGATCGGCCTGACTCCATCGAACGGAAGCCTCGATCAGCGCGAAGCGACCGTCGATCGCGGCAACTGGATCTTCGGCGAGCCTGACTATAAGAACCGCACGATTTTCGGGAATCTCTCGCTTCCGCTATCGCCTTCGGTGACGCTCTATGCGTTTGGCGGCTACAATAATCTCAAAGGCTATTCCTACAATTTCCTCCGGCGCGCGGGGCAAGACGAAACGGTGCGCGCCCTCCATCCCAACGGCTATCTGCCGATCAACCTGGTCCAGCTCGAAAACGCATCGGGTGCAGCCGGCATCAAAGGAGATGATCTGGCCGGCTTCGGCTGGGACCTTTCCACGGTATACGGTTATAGTTCCTCCCGGCAGTCCGATCTCAATTCGAACAACGTGTCGCTCGGCGCCGCCAGTCCTCTCGACTTCTTTCGAGGTGCGGAACGCTTTGGGCAATGGACGACCAACCTCGATATCACCCGCGAGATTCCGATGGCGGACGGAGAACCGATAAAGATCGCCTTCGGCGCGGAATATCGGCGGGAATGGTTCCACCTCGTCGCTGGTGACCGTGCAAGTTACGTCAATGGGGGCATGCCCATCCTCGACGGGCCCAACGCCGGCAACGTGGCGGCGGTGGGTTCACAGCCTTCCGGGGGTATTTCGCCAGCAAATGCGGCCAGGGGAACGCGCAATTCCAAGGCCGCTTATGCCGAAATCGAGAAGACCTTCTTCGGCCGGCTGCTTCTCGACGCGGCGATACGCCATGAGAATTATTCGGATTTTGGATCGACCACCAACTACAAGATCGCCGGGCGCTTCCAACTTGCCAAGCCCTTTGCGATCCGCGCGTCCTATGGCACCGGGTTTCGCGCACCGGCGCTCGCGCAGATCATCTACAATTCGTCGACGACCAATTTCTTCAATGGTCAGCCGGTCACCATCCGCCTCATCTCGACTAATGATCCCATCGCGCCGCTGGTGGGTGCGCCACCGCTTCGGCCGGAAAAAGCGCGCGATCTGACGGTCGGCGGCGTATTCAACTCAGGCGCCTTCTCGGCATCGGTCGATTGGTATCGGCTGGAATTGAACAATCGGCTCGCTCTATCCTCGGCTTTCTCGAGTGCGGCGCTCACCAATTATCTTGCAGCCAGCGGTTTCGCTGGAATTCGATCCGTCTCGTTCGTCACCAACGGCGTTGACACGACGACGCGCGGCGTCGACGTGACAGCTTCCTACCGGCGGCGATTGAGCCCTGACGATCAATTGAACATGACACTGGCCGCCAATTTCAACACCAGCCGCATCGATCGCATATCCGGCACGCCGGCACCGCTCGCCGCCCTCGGCATCACGACGCCACTCGAGGATCTCACCAATCAGGTGCGCCTGACCCGGAGCGCCCCCGAGAACAAGATCTCGCTCGATCTGAGCTGGACGCATGGCCCGTTCCGGATGAGCCTGATCAATACGCGTTATGGCAAGGTCTCCCAGGTCGCGCTCACCAACAAGACGGCGGCGCAGGTTGCCGTACTGACACCGGGCTATCACGTCAGGCTCGTACCAAACGGTTCGAACTACGACATTATCCAGACTTTCGGGGCGGATATCGTCACCGACCTCGAAGTCTCATACGACCTGCGTGAAGGGATTCGACTGGCCGTGGGAGCAAACAACCTGCTCGATCGGCTTCCCGACCGGCAGATCGCCTCGACAGTCACCTCGGTCGCCGCAGGAACGAACGGTGCCGATAATAACGGCATCTTCCCGTACGCCTATATCGCTCCGTACGGCACGTCGGGCCGGTTCGTTTATGTCAAAGCATCATTCCGTTTCTGAAGAAACCAGCGCAACGAGGGCTTGTCACCATGATCGCTCAACCATGGACCGTAAAATGGGGCAAGATGCTGCTCGGCGCTGGATCCAACGATAAGGTCCTCGGCACCCGATTGGAACTGGTGGCGCTAAAGGATCCGTTCACGGCCCGCCCCGGGACGACCATTCCCGTCAAGCTGCTCTACGATGGAAAGCCTTTTGCGGGCGCCGATATCGCCTATACCAACGGGCTCAAGCCGTTGCCAGATTCGCAGCAGCCAACAGTGAAAACCGGCGCTGACGGCGTCGCCCAAATCCCAGTCGGCAAATCAGGACCAGTGCTTCTGACGACCGATGTCATGACGCAGCCGGCGCATGCGGCGCTCGCCACTGCCGACCATCTCTACGCCTCGCTTGCCTATAATACGGCGCAATGAGCCGCTCACCAGTATGATCGTGCGACGCGATGGATATGCTGGTCGCGTTGAAGAACCGGGGTTGAGAGCCCCACCCGATTCCTGGACGAGGTGCTCTTCACAACGGTCGGCACGGGGATCGGCGACGCAATCTTCTCGTCGAAGGTTCGTGTTCTGCTCATGCCGGTTCTCGGATGACAGTTGCTGACCGGGCCGGAGTCGACCGGTAAGCGGTCATCCGGGGAGCGGCGCGCGAACGACAAAAACGTCCCGGTTGCCGCCTAGCTTCACGTGCCCTAAGCGGCGACTTCTTCGATGCCCTGCTGGACCAGTTGCGTGACCGGGAAGTGCTGGATGGCATCCTGACCGAGGTTGCGGGTGAGGAAGCGGCGGCCGCGAATGGCCGAGCAACCGGCAAGGTCAAGCGGCAGATCATCCGAGATTGCCTGACCGGAGGGAATGGCCGGGCGAAGGTCGAAGGCTGAGTGCCCCGGTGGATGGCGTTTCCACCAACAGCGTATACGGAGCGCGGCGGCGTCCCTACCGTTGAGCGTAGCGCCTTGCTGGCCGATCTGGTCGCATCCCTCGCGCCGCAGGTATCCCCGCTGGCCCAGGCGGCCTGATCCGATACCGGTGGCAGCAATGCCGCCGGTTTTTCCTGTCGGGAGATTTCCGATAAACGACAGCCAAGACCCCGCCCTGCTGGAGCGGCTGGAGGATGCACTGCTCCGCTTGCCCCGTATCCAGCGCGACATCTTCCTTGCCATCCGGCTCGATGCCCTAAGCTACGGAGAGATTGCGGAGCGGACCGGCCTCACGAAACGGCAGGTCGAACGGCTTTTCGCCAAAGCCCTTGGCAATTTCAGCCGCAATCTGCGCGATCCGTTGCGTCAGCGGTGGCGGCGCTGGTTCCGCTGACAAGACTGCCTCGCCCGGTTCGTGCCGGGCGAGGTTGGCGCATCGCCATCTCATCGCTAGGATCAACCCCATGAAAACCGGTCTCGATCATCTTCCTGCCAACAAGCAACGCGAACTGGAGCATGTCGTGCGTGTGCTGTTCGAAGAGTTCGAGGCGGCGCAGGCTCGCCGCAGCAGCAAATGGAACAAGCAGGCGCGAATCCTGAAGCTGTACTCTACGGCTCCTATGCGCGCGGTGGCTGGGTCGATGATCCCATCGGCGGCTACAAGTCCGATTATGACATCCTCATCGTCGTCAATGACGACAATCTGGTGGACCTCGAATATTGGTCGGCGGCGGACGACCGGTTGATGCGCGACATGACGATCACCGGCACGCTGTCAGCGTCGGTCAACTTCATCATCCATTCGCTGACCGATGTGAACCAGCAGCTGCAAAAGGGACGGCACTTCTTCATCGACATCATCCGCGACGGCGTCCTACTCTATGAGGCCGAGGGCTTCTGCTTTGCTCAGCCGCGTGACTTGCCGTCTGAGGAAGCGGGGATTGAGGCGCGGAAGCATTTCGAACGGTGGTTTTCAGTTGCGCGAGCTTCATTGCAAACGTTCAAACTACAGCGAGCGCAAGGGAATGACGAACATTGGCGCAACAAGGCGGCATTTGAACTCCACCAAGCTGTAGAACAACTCTATCACTGCACGCTGCTCACTTTGAGCCTCTACTCGCCTAAATCCCACCGGCTCAATTTCCTGCGCAGCCATGCCGAGGAGATCGCCCCGGAACTGGTCGAGGCCTGGCCACACGATGACAAGTTCAGCCGCCGCTGCTTCGATCTGCTGCGACAGGCTTATGTGAACGCCCGCTATTCCCCTCACTATAAGGTGACGGACGAGGAATTGAACTGGCTGGGCGAGCGTGTGGCGGTGTTGCAGGAACTGGTCAAAACCGTCTGCGAGCGGCGTCTGGCCGGCGACTGATCGTCTTCAACCGTTGCCCGACGATCCGGCATTTCCGTTTCCCAGCGCATCGGCGATCATCGCTGCCAGCGTTTCTTCGGCACGGGCGCGAGTGGCCGCATCCTTCGCCGCCAGATCATGGCGAATCCATTGCGGCGCGCGTTCGATCACGCCGAGGATGATGGCTTTCATTTCGTCGTCCATGGCTGCCCTATGACGGTTCAGTCCTGAACCGGCAAGGATGCGGCCCCAAACATGCGTTGGCCGAGCCTCCGCCAGACGACCGTTCCCGCGCCTACAAATATCTCCGACGCGTCAGCGGCACACAGCCTCAGGCCGACAACGCGAAGGCGTTCGTAGAGCACGGTGCCCGAATGGTGGAATTTCTCGAATGCTCCAGCGCACTGCGTTTTTCGTCGATTCCGCGTCACGATTATCATGCAACATGGGAGGGGGCCGGCTTCGGGCGCAGTCTCGAGCCCGATCCGTTTGCGGCTGGACAGCTGCTGGCGGACAAAGCAGCCTGGTTCTCTACCAATCCGATGCGCGCCCCGCTCACATACTCAGAGTACCGGGAGGGAGCTGATCCGCTAATTGCTGAGAGCCGCCGGCACGATGACGTTCGCACTCAGGGCGCCGCGCTTGTGGCAGGCTTGGGTCATGCCTGCCTGAGCGCAGGTGTCGAAGTAATGCGCGGCGCGGCGGTCGAGTCTTTGTCACGGTGACCGTCCCGTCCGTACCGGCTTCAACTTCGAGACGGACAGCGGATAATCGCGGATGCCATAATTTTGGCCACGGGGGGATTTGCCGGATCTGATATGATGCGGGGCGCGATGCTGCCGGACGTAGAGTTCATCTCGCTGGCGGCAGGGCGGGCAATCGGCGATGGGTTGCGGTTCGGCCTCGATTGCGGGGCCGCTTTATTTGGACTGGGGACGGATGGCTTGGGGCAGGGCATCGACCAGATGACGGAAGGCCACCCTTTCTCGTTGTTCGAGAACTGGCCCTTCCTGGGTCGATGCTGATCAACAGCGACGGTCGACGTTTTGTAAACGAAGCGCTCGGCTATAACGATGTCGGAAGAGGCATGCTGCAGTTTGATCCGGGGGGCGGCAGCTATTTCTGCGCCTCTGCGTGGCTCGTATTCGATGCCGACTTTCGAGAGCGTAGACCCGTTCTCGGGGTCGCGCCTGGTGCTGCGGTGCCGGACAATTGGCGTTGCGCGGATACCATCGAAGATCTCGCAAATATGTTGTCAGTGCCGGCCGACGAGCTCGTGAGATCCGTCACGATCATGAACGATGCTGCTAGATCTGGATACGATCGGGAATTCGATCGTGGCGGCGACGCCCACCAGACTTTCAACGGAGAGGCCGGTTATGGGTCCAACCCGTGCTTGGGTATTATCGCTAAGGTACCATTCTTCACTGTTCCGATCTCTCCCGTCCTATGCGGAACGAAGGGCGGCCTGGAGGTTGACGCCGACGCCCGCGTCATCGGACGCGACCGTAAAGTCATTGATGGCCTATATGCATGCGGAGACGTTGCGTCATCGATCATGGGCTTCGGCTATGCTGGAGCAGGTGCGTCAATCGGCCCCGCCATGACCTTCGCGTTTCTCGCCGCGGAGGACATTTTACGCACGCGTGGGAAAGCGAGAGAAGTCTGAGTTCGCGCTGGCGATTTCCAGAAGGAGCGATGAGTGTTCAGCCATGTCATGGTCGGTGCAGACGATGTGGAAGCCTCGAAGAGGAAAGGTGTGTTGGCTGTCGTAGCCCCACCGTATATAAACGAACAAGCTCGGCGTGGGCTCTGTCAGAGCAACGCGCCAATTTGCTCTGACAGAGCCCGCCATCGCATTGGAAGCATGTTGGTACCGGCGCGCGCCGCCGAGTCTTGTGTGCTGTTCGTCAATCTCGTTCAAGCCGCCGCCAGAAACACTGACCATGCCTCGCTGAAATAGATGTCGATGTGGAGTTCGTCACGCATGAGCGGATCCCCCATGAGAAGACGATTGAGCGGATTGGACATGAAGGTCCCTATCACCGCTGTCGCGAGTGTGGGTGCGCTATGGCGCTGGAATGTTCCCGCATTCTGTGCGGCAAGGATGAGACGAACGAAGGCCCGCTCATATTCGTCAGATGACCAGACCATCATGGAAGCGAGGGTTTCGATCCGCTGGGTCTCGTTGATCGCCATGCGATAAAAGGCTGCCGTTGCGGGTTTCATAGCAACGCTTAGCAAAAACCGGCAGGCGTCCCGAAGGGCACTCATCGGATCAGGATCATCGTATCGGAGCGTTGAATGCAATTCGTCCATCGCTCCGTGAATATGGCGTTCAGCGACAGCGGCCAGAAGCGCGTCCTTGTCAGGGAATCGATGGATTATGCTGCGGCGTGTGGTGCCGCAGTCCGCGGCTATCCCCTCAATTGTCGTCAGGGCGAAACCGTTGTTGCAGAACGACCGAAACGCGCAGGCGAGGACCCTGTCGCTTAACTGGCTCGACTCTTCGCGCCGAGGCCGACCTGCGCGGCGTAGCGGCTCAGATCCGACATCAGCGGGAAGGTCTATGGCAGGCGTATCAAGCATTACGAGTACGCCTATAGCCATTGGTCGCTCATGTCACCGTCCTTTGAACTACACGCCGGGTGCGTTCAACGTCCCTGCTCAGCCCTGGACCGACACCTACCCGAGCGTCGGCCGCCGGACATGATGGTCGGTCGCCTGCTGAAAGGCGTGGGCGACGCGGCAAAGCAAGGCCTCATTTAATTTGCCACCCGCAAGCTGCAGACCGAGCGGCATTCCCCTTCCGTCAAAACCTCCGGGGAAACTAATGGTTGGCAGACCGGCCAGATTGAAGGGCGAGGTGAAGCGGTACAATGTGTGCCGGACTGCATCTAAGTCGGCGGCCAGCTTTTGAAGCTCGGTCAACGAAGGCACTGGGATTGCAAGCCCCGGAGTGATCAGTAGGTCCACTTCTTGGAATAGTTTATTCATCCGCCCTGCAAAGGCCGCCCGCCGTTGGCTCGCCGTGATATAGGCGGCGGCTTCGATGCTCCGCCCCATTTCAATCATTGCTCCAACCTGTGGACCATATTGTGAGGCATGGGCAGGAAATAAACCGGCATGGGCATGCGCGAGCTCTGCCAGCATGATTGTCAATCCAGCATTATTGGTCTCATCGTCCCATGGCATGGCAACCAGCCTGATCTGCGCGCCCAAATCGACCATCACTTCGCAGAAGTCGTGCATCGTCCGAGCGATTTCAGTAGGTAGGCCGTCTATGGCAAAAACATTATCGAGGCCGATTACCACACCATCAATCGGTCGCGCGATACTGCCAAGATAGTCCTCGCGCGGCGCTGCAAGCGCCGTAGGATCCTGCCTGTCCGGCCCGGCAATGACTTGTAGCATCGCCGCCACGTCCTGGGCGCTACGTGCCATGGGCCCAATATGATCAAGGCTTTGAGCGAGCGGAAAGAGGCCATGGCGGCTTACCCGGCCCCACGTCGGCTTAAGCCCGGTCAGGCCGTTGGCTGCCGCTGGCGTCCTGATCGATCCGCCGGTATCCGTACCGATCGCACCGTAGCAGAGGCCAGCTGCAGTTGCTACTCCAGGTCCGCTGGAGGATGCTCCAGTCCAGTGCTCTGTGTTCCAAGGATTGCGAGGTTGGGGCAATGATGGATGATGGTCAAGCAGAGCTGCTTCCGTTGTGTGGAGCTTTCCGAGAATAACTGCACCCGCGCCGCGCAGTTTGCGCACTACTGATGAATCCGAGGTCGCGATATTGTTCTGCAGTATCACCGACCCAGCGCCCGTCGGCACGCCCGCCATGTCGAGCAGATCCTTGACCGCAACGGGTACGCCATGAAGCGGGCCTCGCCGGAACCCCATTGAGATTTCA
>Ga0157371_10002104_pt1 | contig 19431 bp, 22 predicted proteins | sample C45metaG_FD_113462 | JGI IMG/M metagenome (GOLD analysis project Ga0157371, IMG submission 113462) | Corn rhizosphere microbial communities from Kellogg Biological Station, Michigan, USA - C4-5 metaG | ecosystem: Host-associated > Plants > Roots > Rhizosphere > Soil | place: USA: Michigan...
TGCATATGAAAAAACTGTTTTACAAGTACTTCGTACCCAACTTTGCTCGGGTCAAATACAATCTTTACTGCCTCAGCATGCCCTGTCTTGTGGGTACATAGCGCATCGTATGTTGGGTTCGGCACATGACCTCCCGTGTAGCCAGTAGTCGTATCTATAACTCCTGGAACTTGATCGAAGTAAAATTGCACTCCCCAGAAGCACCCTGCTGCAAAAATTGCCGTTTCGGTTTTCATATTCTCAGTGTAGCATAACCAGAATCACCTCTGTTTTGTGAGATATATCACAAAAAGGTATTGCTTTTTCAGTGTAAATATTGACTAATAGTTAAATAGGTATATAATGCAAAGAGTAATTGAGAGCCTCACCCGGTCTTCCCCGTGAGACAAAGGAGTTCAAAAGAATCATGAGCAAGCTCAAAGCTTTTGCCGTTAGTACCATTATTGGTGTTAGCGCACTATCAATGATAGTCGCACCAGCCAGCGCATCTGCCTGGCACCCAGAAGGTAAGATCGTAAAGAAAGTTCAGAACATGACCCAAAAGGGCGAGCTGAGCGATGCTAACGATGAAAAATCAGCCGTTAGCGCGAAGCCAGGTGATATCCTGACATACGTTATTACTGTCAGCAACGAACAAACAAACGATGACGGTAAAAACGATATGGTTAACACCGTTCTTACCGACACATTGCCAGCTGGCGTTGAGTTGGTAAGCAACCCGTCTTCTCGTGCTATTAGCGAAAACCTTGGCACCATTAAGCCAAAGCAAAGCGTTACTAAGCAGTACCAAGTAAAAGTTACTTCTGATAAAGATGGCGACGTCATCAACAACAAAGCATGTTTTACTGGCAACACTGCAGTTAACGATAACCCACAGCAGGGCTGCGAAGTAGCGGTCGTAAAGGTAAGCAACCCTAAAGTTGAAACCCCAACGCCCCCTACTCCTCCTGTAACTACGACCCCTGAGACACCAAAAACCCCTCAGACACCTGTAGCTCCAGCCCCTGCAGCAACCGCAGAAGCATTGCCTTCGACCGGTCCTGCAAGCACCATTGCTATCGCCGTACTTGCAGTAGCAGCTGGTTACGTTGCTCGCCTCAAATTCTTGGCTCGCCAAGAAAACTAGTTCGTCCTAGCGACAGTACATAAAAAGCACCTCATCAGAGGTGCTTTTTATTATTCAGATAATGTGACGTCTTGCCAAAAAGCCACATAATTTGAGAAGTCTTTTTTAACAGTGTCTATCGCCGAGGGCTTTGGCTCGGGATATGACCAGGCGCTATCATGGCTCCAATTTTCACCCTCACCAACATCAAAGTACTGACAGACACCTTTCCAGGGGCAAACGTATGGTGTTGGGCTTTTTCGTAGATATTCTTGCTTAACTGATGTGGGTGGAAAATACCAATTACCTTCTATGTAAATAAGCTCCTGCTTGTCCGCTTCTGCTATTACAATGTCGTTCCAAATTGCCTTCATACTACTTCTTTCGCTTAGCCTTATTTGCAGGTTCTTCATCATTAACAACAATGTGTGGATATGGAACGCCGATACGATTCTTTTCAAAAGCCAGCATTAGCTGGTGACGAAACTCACCGGCAACATCCCACTGCGTGCCCGCCTTTACCTTGCCCAATGCCTTGACTATTACGGTGGACTCACCAAAGCTGTCGACACGCAGGAACTGGATAGCCTCAATCACGTCAGGGCCAAATATCTTGCTGGCAGCAACCTCGAGGCCGATCTCGTTAATAATACGCTTAATCGACTCGATGTCACTGTTGTAGCCGACTGGTATATCAATATTTACATTGGCATACTTAAATGTCATGTTCGTGATAACACCCGCCGAGCCATTAGGAACAATGTGCAAGTTACCGTCAAGATCACGCAGCTTTGTAATGCGCACAGTAATGTCTTCGACGACACCGGATACACCATTAGGCAAACCTGCGCTCAGCGTAATAATATCGCCCACGCGATACTGGTTCTCCATGATTATAAAGATTCCTGTTAAGAAATCTTTGATGGCAGTCTGCGCGCCAACACCAATAACTACACCGATTAAACCCGCACCCGTCAGTAGGCCGGCAAGGTTAATATGCAGTTCTACGAGGATTACGATAATAGTAATGATCCATACTATAACGCCGCCAAGTGTGTGGAATACCGTAATTAGGGTGTTCTCGCGCTTTTGCTCTTCAGCCTCATTATTATGATAGTGACGCCGGACCGCCTGCCTCACAATACGGTCGGTGAAGGTACGTAGGAACAATTGCACCAGCAGTGCAATAAGAATGGTTATTGTTATTTGCACTAAACGGTTGTGCAAAAACATCTCAAGATCGCTATCAATATGCATGCACTCACAGTAGCGTCTTTAGCCTAGAGGTGCAAGCATTACATTGCAGCAAAAGACTACCAGCCTCCGCCGCCACCTCCACCACCGCCACCACCTGATGCGCCGCCGCCAGAAAAGCCGCTTGAAGATGAGTCACTTGGAGGTGCAAATGAGGACGTAGCCACGGAGTTAAAGCGAGAAATTGAGTCAGCGAACATGACGGCGTTAAAGGCTGCCCAGTTACCCGCATACCATTCAGGTGGCTCCTGGTATAAATCAGCAAACTGTTTAATCCACTCCTTCTCGATACCAAACAAGATTGCATACGGTAAGATGCGTTCATAGAGGTGGACGAGCATCTTTGCGTCAGTTGTGTCAACCGGAGTCTTCTCGGCGCCCTGGGGGCTTTGCAGCTCGCGCAAACGGTCCGCTTCGGCCATCTTCATGTATTCTTTCAGGCCGAGCAAGTACTCATGCGTGTCTACGCCCTTTTGCGTCAAAGGCCACATGGCACTCGCCAAAATAATACTCGCAATACCTATGATGAAAACTGCCGGCGAAACAGTAACAATAGATGCCCCGATAATAATGGCGCCGGCAATGTAAAGCTTTTTGCGCATAGCACTTCGCTCAGCTATAAAGTCAGCGCTAATAAGATCTGCTCGAGTGGTCTTGGCTAGTGCCTCAGCCTGCTTATACAACTTATTGCTAAGGTCTTTCATGGCGACTCGATCGCCAACAGCTGGAGAATCGCCAAATAGCATTGTAGCTACCGCCTGCTCTTCGCTGCGAAGGTCTTCAATTGAACGGACAAGCTCAATGTCATAGGTAGTTTTGGTGCCGAAGAACTTCTTGGTCTTGGTTTCATAAATCTTACAGTAGTGACGCACTGCCAGATCGATAATTTGCGCAGTAATTCCTGTACCGATCTTCTTAAGAATGGTAGCCGATCCCACGACGCTTACTTCTTTAGGTGGTAAATACTGGGGGACAAGAGTGCCCTTGCCTTTGGGCTGACGACCATAGCGACGCCATAGTCGAGTTAGCAATATGCCTCCTACACCCAGGCTCACAATGTTACCTACAGCCCATACCAAAAACAATATACTAAATGCTTTTGCGCTGGCGGGAGCTTTATAGGCAGCAAACGTGCCCGGCTTGAAGCCAACAGCAAAGCTCAGGTTTTCAGAAGCGTTGAGCGATCGAGACGCGGCAAAGTCAAGCGTTACGTCGTCTGTTGGCGCAAAAGTCTGGCGTAGTCGCGCAGTACAGTTTATCTCTTTTGAACCGGCCTTACCGACATAACATCGCTGCTGGTGGTTATACGCCGATGCAATACTCTTATCAATATGAAGTGTTGCAGTAACTTTTTGGAATTGCTGCTTCCACCCCGTGCCATTAACATCCCAGAAGAGCTCATCATGATCACCAAATCGTTTCGTAACATCTGTCAGATCATACGTAATAACGTATGATTGCACGCCGTGTACATAGCGACTTGCGTCACCGATACGAAGTACCGTGTTGTCATTGCTCTCGTAGGTTGAGTATGCCAACGCTCGCTTTTGCTCGTCTGTCACTGAGCTAATAGCCACGCCCACTGCATGATTATCGTAGACGTTTGGAATTGCACGCTCTATTCCGTGATTTTGGTCAGCATCAGGAAAAACTGCCGTTATCGTCTCGATAACACGCATGTTCGAGCGCCGCTCGGCGTTCCGCCCAAGCGTATAATCAGCATTAAATGATTGGATAGTAAAATTACTTGTATTAAGCGCGTGCGCTTGGGCAATGGGTGCAAGCCAAACTACAGCTGTTAGTACCAAAAAAGTTAAAATGCGGCGAATCTTCATAGCTTTATAGTACAGGTTTTAGCACACTATTTGTTAGGTATTTGCGAACAGGCGCGATTGAATATACGTATGGACTTGACGCATGGACTCGCGGTTTCCGTCAAATTGAAGCGCCTTGATGGCTTCCTCGGGCTCGAGCCATTGATAGGCATCATGCTCTTCTGGATTTAATCTAATTGGTACTTCAGGCGCTACTTCGACAGCATACACAAGGTCGGTACCCTCATTTTCGCTGTCTTCCCAGTCACGACAATGAAGTTCATCACTGACATGCAAATACTGGTGCGGCCCAATACCTACCTCTTCAAATAATTCGCGGTACAGTGCTTCGTGGCCTAGCTCGCCATCTTCGACAGTACCAGTGACCGGCTGCCACCAGCCGCCTTCTTTGGGCGTACGACGAATAAGCAAAAACTCAATTTTGCCATCACGTATGCGGTAAACTTCACCGTGGGCGATCAGGTAAAATGACTTCATATCACACCTCTGTTATACCCAAAACTTTACCGAAGTTTCCAAGCGTGCGCAAGCACTTTATGGCCAGTTTTAAAGAAGTTTTAAGCTTTGAGGCTCAATCGGTCTACAAGCCAGTCGCGAGGCAATATGCTCAGGAACCATCCCGCGCGTGGACCAGATGTCTTGCCAATCAAGGCGCGATACAGTGTACTGAAAATCTCCTTAGGCTGCAGTCCCATGGCATCTTTTAGTTCATACATAGCGTCATGGAACCATGCACCGTCAGCATCAGCTGGCGCGTGTGCAACTTTCTCGCCCAGAGTACGTAAAAATGCTTGCTCAGCATCAGTAAATTGGCTGCTGTCAATGTGGTCAATTAAGGCAAATTTTACGTCCTCAGGAGCACGCTTTTCGAGCCATGCGTCAATAAAGCGTAACTCACTTCGAATAATATCAGCGTCTTCCGCAGCAATATCAGCGTGCTCAGTGCGTGCAATAACCGCCAAGGTCTTATCGGCGTCTTTTAGTGAAGCCTGGTAGCTTGCCACCAGGTGCGAAAATGGCACACGGCTCACAGTTTTGCTGTTTTGACCATACGTACAGATATAGAGTAGCTGCTTTTCGGAATCGGTCTTGTCGGCATCAGGCTTAGCAGCAAGTGCGGCAAATTCATCCATTAACTGAATAAGTCCATTAACAGGATCAAAATGGAGGAGCTTGTTTGCCGGTGCACGAAGCACGAAGAAGCGAATAACTTCAGCGGGCATAACCTGCGAAGATTCAACTGCACTCAGGCCGGTACCCTTGCTTGCACTCATCTTCTTAGTGTCACCAACCATATTGATGTTATCAAATGCCACACCCATTGGTGGCTCTGCCTTATAGACATCGCGCATCAATTGAGCGCCGGTGTCATAAGAGCCGCCAGCTGACGAGTGATCACGTCCGGATGGCTCAACATCGATGCCCAGCAGCCACCAGCGTGCCGGCCAGTCTAAGCGCCAGTCAAGCTTTACTTGGCCGTGAGCATAATCCGCCTCACCCTCGTTGCCATCAGCATCTGCATAACGAATTACTTTGCTTTCGGTATCAATACCCAAGTATGTTCGGCTCTTAAATCGACCGTTAACAAGAATCTGGATAGGCACCCAGTCATCAGCGAGCTGCCGGTTTGAAGCCGTCTGGATTGCCTGACGTACCTGCGGAAGGCTTGTCATAACTCGTTCGATCGACGGCACGTGAAAGCCGCTACGGTAGTGGTCGTGGGCACGAGGGAATTCAGCTTCAATGCCAAGCGTCTTGCAGACACTTTGCAGCTCACCAATGAAAAAGTCAGCATATGACTGATCAGATCCATCAGGTGCCGGAATGTCGCAAAGTGGCATACCAAGGTACTGCTCGTATTCAGCAGGTACGTTAAATGGCACCTTGCGGAAGGCGTCCATATCGTCAACATAGTGGATATGGCGCGCTTGGCGGCCACGGCGCTTTAATTCAAGATAGATAGCATCTGGAGTTAAAACCTCGCGCAGATGTCCCAAGTGATATGAACCTGAAGGTGCAGACCCAGACTCAACAAGGATCTCCCCTTCAGGGTGGCGAGCAATGAGCTCGTCGACAATTGCATTTAGCCAGTTCATGATTATAGTTTTCCTTACTTTAAACTTATTTTACCACATTTACAGATAAAGATCTCTGTCATACTGGGTGTATGTCAGAATATTACGCCACACATATTAGCGATAAAACCAAGGCTCTCGCGCAAGCCCACGGGCTTGATGCGTCAGACATAAGTACGGCTTTTGTCGCCGAAGCAACCCAGCAAGCCGTTCACCCTACCCTATTTGGCATATTTGATATTGCCGCTACGGCCACTACGACCGAAATTTCCCAAAGAGACATCTTGCGAGGTGAGCTCATCGGCAGACGAGCCCTTGATAACGTCCTCCACGTCTCCAACAATCCTACGGGCACTGGCATCGCTGCGAAGCTTGGCGCATCCTTACGACGTGCGAAACTTGGACACTCACGCAATGGCAAGCCACTCGATGAACAGATTCCGTCTGGCGTTTCCGTTGCAGCAGCATTCGCCGTTGTATCCTTTAACAACCTCACTCACGCTAGCCTCACGTACGGTGGTGACATTACACTATGGGCGAATGGCGAACAGCTCTATGCGCCCGAAGACGCCTTGCCGCGGACTGTCGACGCAAGCAACGCGGGTCTAGATTCGACAGTAACGTGCGACGTCCCCTTTGATGCTATCGAGACGCTTGTGCTGCATACGAGTGGCTTCCAGCCACTCTCTACTGCCGTCCTTTCTGCCGATGATCTTGTTCTCTGTGCCCCGCAAGAACAAGATGCCTCTGTTATAACAATACGTTTTTAAAGAAAAAGGCCCGAGCTGATCACCAACCGGGCCTTTTGCGTATCTGCTAATTATTAGCTGATGTCGACAACTTTGTACGTTGTCTTTTCGGCTGGTGTTTGAATTTCGACGTTTTCACCCTCTTTTTTACCAAGCAATGCTTGGCCGATTGGTGACTCGTCAGAGATTTTACCATTCAATGGATCTGCTTCGACGGTACCAACAACTTGGAAGCGTTTTGATGCGCCAGCTTCGCTCTTCAGCTCAACAGTAGAGCCCAAGACAACCTTGCTGTCGCTTTTAGGTGTAGTAATCACCTGTACGTTAGCAAGAATGTGCTCGATTTCAGAAATACGCGCTTCATTACGTTCTTGGTCTTGGCGTGCAGCACCGTACTCGGCGTTTTCGCTTAAGTCACCGAATTCACGGGCAGTTTTAATACGATCTGCGATTTCAGCACGCAGGCCGGTAAGTTCTTCAAGTTCAGCGCGTAGCTCTGCTACGCCTTGCTCAGTTAAGTGGAATAGTTTCTTCATGTTCGGTTTTCTCCTATATCAATGCTCTACGCTTAGTACTAGCCTGGATATCAGAACGCATCTTAATTATACCAAACTAGCTTGGTTATGATCGCACAAGCTGCAACGTCTCATCGAGATCAAGCATCTGTGCATCATCTTCCGTACGTGCTTTTACTTCAAATTTCCCTGCCGCGACAGTTTTGGCGCTGACAATCACACGGTAAGGGATACCAAGAAGATCGGCGTCGGCGAATTTCTCGCCTGGTCTTACACCTATACGGTCGTCATATAATACCTCAACGCCAGCACTAGTCAACTTTTGATACATATCATACGCAGCTTTTGTTACGCTTTCGTCCTCGCCAATCTGACAAATGACTACCGTAAATGGTGCGATATGCTTTGGCCAGACCAATCCTTTATCGTCCGAGAAGTGCTCAGCCAACATACCCACGAGGCGGCTTACGCCGATCCCGTAACAACCCATAATAACAGATTGATCTTGGCCATTTTCGTCTGTGTAAAAGAGTTCAAGAGCATCGCTGTACTTGCTTTCGAGTGGGAAGATATTGCCCACTTCAACACCGCGCTTTTCTACCAGTTCTTCTTTCACTAGGCCGAGCTTTGCGAGATTCTCATCAGTATAAATTTCTTCGTTAACAGCGATGCGGCGGCCTTCGTGGACGTAGATAGTATCTTCACCGATAGGGCTAATTGTCTGGAATTCGTCACTAAACTTCTGAGTAAAGATACCGCCATCTGCGTATGTACGATAGGTAATGTCGCCGATTCCAAGGCGAGCATATACCCGGCCATAGGCGGCAGCTACTTCTTCGTACACTTTGTCGTGTTCTTCTTGGCTGCGAGCAAAACTGTACATATCTTTCATGACAAACTCGCGGCCACGCAATAAGCCGCTCTTGGCGCGTAATTCGTTGCGGAACTTGCTCTGAATCTGATAAACCGACACAGGCAAGTCTTTGTAAGAGCCGATAAACGCCTTAAGTGCATCGACGATTGGCTCTTCGTGCGTCAGACCCATGCCCAACTCGGTGCCATTCTTGAGTGATGTCTTAAACCAGTTATCGACTTTTTTATCATCCCAGCGGTCAGTTATTTCAAAAATTTCCCGAGGCTGTAGAACGGTCATTTGCACTTCTTGACCACCAACGCCATTCATCTCTTCGCGGACAACGTTTGCAATATTATCAAGGACACGTTTGCCGAGTGGTAAAAATGCATACACGCCAGCCATTTCTTTGTGTACATACCCAGCCTTAATGAGTAGCTGTGCATTACGCGCTGTTTCATCGGCAGGTGCCGTCTTGCTTGTTTTAGTAAAAAGTTGCGTCATTTTCATGGCATTAGCTCCTTTAGATACGGATTTACAGAAAAATAAGTTTTAGTTAAAAGAATAGACTACCGGCGTGCCGGCATTGGGGTAATACAGAATTTTGGGGTGTTACTGTAGGCCATAATTAGCCCCTATTATATCACTAGCTCACATGCAGAACAAACAAGGCCACAAAAGCTATAAAGTTCTTAATAGCATGCAAGCCAATTCCAGCATAAATATTGTTGGTTTTCTCACGCAAGTAACAAAGGACCAGCGATAACGAAAAGGTATCTATAGCGGCTATCCACAAGAGACCATCCTTACCAGTAAGCGTATGAAGACCGCCAAAAATGATGCTCGTGACCAGAAACGCCGTCACTATTCCCCATCGACGCTTAATACCTGAGTACAAGAAGCCACGGAACGTGATCTCCTCGACAATCGGCGGCAATATAACCAGGCTAATAAAGGTAAATACGAGCGCGCCGCCAGCCGCATTGCTAAAGCCAACATCCTGCTGCCCAGAAGTATCAACAGTGATGATTGCACTGATTACCGAGAGGACAATAAAGTATAGGCCAAAGTATGCCGCTACGCCCACGAATGCGTACACAATGTCACGTATATGAAAGCGGCCTAGTCCAAGCTGCTTCCGAATAATGCCAAGTCCACGATACCGACGAATAAAAATCCAAAGTATGCCAAGCGATATAATCTCGGCCAACAGCACGTACAAGAACTGCGAAAGCGGAGTGTCATACCATGCACTATCAATAGCCAGACCCAACACATGCGGCGCTAGTGATATCAGAAGGCTCGCTAGTAGCTGAGAAACAGCGAAGCTGGCAAACACTCCAGCTATAGCTGCAAAGGGACCCCAGCCTTTTTGCTCTTTAGAAGAATCGTTTGACATCGACAATGGTCACCATTACCACCAAAATCATGAGCGCGGCAAAGCCATACCCATAGATACGCTCTTCAGCCTCTTGAGAGATCGGTCGGCCCAGCACTCGTGCCAAAAGTGTCACAAATAAACGACCACCATCAAGTGCCGGTATTGGCAATACGTTCATAATTGCAAGGGTCAGTGAAATAATAGCAATAATCATTAACACGAACTGGACGCCCAAAAGACTGCCGTCTTTCAAAAGTACGATGATACCAATCGGCCCCGATACCTGCTCGGATGCTTTGTGTCCCTGCCCTTGGAATAACGCCCCCACAGCTGTGCCCAGACCCTTGAATGTTGCAACCGTAAACTGCTTAATGAGTCCACCTGCAACAACCGGAGCCGACCATGTCGAACGCGTCATAGTGTATTCAGTTGGTGAGAGGCCCAGATAGCCCTTGGGGTGTGCCGTTTTTTTACTGGCCTCGACAGCTTCAACCGATAAAAGCTGCACCGCCGTTTGCTTCTGCTGGCCTTTATGTTTATAGGTAAGCGTTACCTTCTGGCCTGCCCATTCGTGCGTAATAACAGGTAGACTGTGAGCGGTATCAACAACTTTTGTTTGGTTACCTACACGCATAGAGATCAATTGGTCGCGCAACTGAAGGCCAGCCTTCGCTGCAGGAGAGCCTTTTTCGATATAGCCGATAAGCACGTCATGACGTAATGTTTTAGTGTCACTCTTGACCGTAAATTGGTTCTCCAAGATGTGCGGCATACCGACCCAGGCTAAAATGGTCAGGAGCACAAATGCAGCAAGTAAGTTCATGCCAACGCCAGCAAGCATAATCTTTACTTTGCCAGACAGCGACGCAGCGCCAAAACTACCCTTCTCTGTATCAGAATCGTGTTCACCCTTTAGCTTTACAAAGCCACCGATTGGCAGCCAGTTAAGACTGAACAAAAATCCGCCCTTGGTCTTACGGCTCCAAGCACGAGGCGGAAAGCCAATACCAAATTCTTCGACTTCAACACCGCTGCGGCGAGCTGCCCAAAAATGGCCAAACTCATGCACCACCACAAGTGCTACAAATAATATGAGGCCCAAAATAAGCAATAAAACAGAACCAAGTGTCATTACTTTCCAAACCTCCGTTGCCTGCGGGTGTATTCAACAAATGCCGCGTGCAGTTTATTATCATCAAAATCAGGCCAGTATGTAGCATCAAATAAAAATTCACTGTATGCAGACTCCCAGAGCATAAAATTGCTCAATCGCTGCTCACCCGAGGTGCGAATTACCAAATCGACAGGCGGAACATCGGGCGCATACAAGAATTTACTTATAAGTTCGGGGGTAATGTCGTCGGGATTGTATCCCAGTTCTGCAATGCGGCGCACGGCATCAACAATTTCCTGTTGACCACCATAGTCAAGACAGAGCAATAACGTACCTCTATCATTATCTTTCGTCATTTCTTCTGCATCGTGAATTGCCTTAGCTAGCGCATGGCCAAGCTGTAATTTAGAGCCAATGACTCGCAAACGTATCCCCTCTTTGTCGAGGTCTTTAATTTCGTGCTTTAGCACCCACATGAAGAGCTTCATCAAGCTGCGTACTTCATCACGATCACGTTTCCAGTTCTCGGTTGAAAATACGTACGCCGAGACATATCGAACACCATTAGTAAGAGCTGACCGGAGTACTTTCTTGAGTGTGAGATACCCCTGCCTATGCCCTTCAATAGCAGGAAGACCACGTTCGCTTGCCCACCGACGGTTTCCATCTAAAATTAATCCAAGATGCTGCGGAACCGCAACGACTTCTGTTTGGTCACTCATTTCTCTCATATTGTACACCATCAGACTCAGGAAAGCCTACCGTAACCTGGGCGACGCAGGTAATCGCTATACCACCGGCCGACCCGGCCTACTCTTTTGAAGCGCGCCGCAGAGTCAATACTCCCCAACGGCTCACGGCGCAATAAGCGATCAGCAGCAACCGCAGCCTCTTCCGGAGAAAGATATGTCCGCAAGGCTACAACCGCATCAGCCACCGTAAACACCGGCTGCTGCAGCTTTGCACGAGTAGCGCGTCCAACCACCGCATCAATAGCGGCATGCACTGCAATTATCACCTCTCTCAACTCATCATCCTGGGCAATCACATGAGCAGAGTCTCCAAAATTTACCGCAATATCCAAAATTCTGTCTATAGCACGCGGCAAATCTTCGATAGTATCTTCTTGGAGAGGCAGCACAGCTTCATTCGCCTCTTGGCGACCTTTATACACTTGGTTTGCGAGCCTCAACAATGCAGTATATGGCGTAGCCGTGGGCACTCCCCGCATGCCTTCAAGTCCGGCATATGCCACTTTTCCACGCTGTCTTCGGATAGATGTCAGCATGCGTCCGGCGTTTGTGCTAGCCACCGGAGAAAGCCTAGTGTCAGTTGCCGGTTTTGTTTCGGCATCAATAAACGTTAGTAGGTTGAGCGTTGCATCAACCGAGGCACCAATAAGCCTGGTTGATGCCTCTGGGCGATGCGATTCTTCAGTATCCTCTAGAAGCCTTGTCATTGCCACGAAAATAGGCGTCGCTCCACGATCAATTGGAGTATGTAGATGCGCCAGTAGCTCCGCCATCTCAGGCGGCCGATTAACCTTATCTGTTTGCGAGAGGAAGTTATGCGCTGCGCGCGCTGTGGGATCGGTCGGCTCCTTGAACGTGTCGCCATGATAGAGTAAGCGATATAATTGCACCGTATTAAGGCCCACTAGTTCGACGGCGTGCTTTGTAAGATTATGTCGAAACTGGGTCCAAGCCAACGACGGAGCGCCACCAGGAAACGGTTCGTTATAATACTGCGCAAGCTGCGTTGCCAGTGATACGCCCGAAAGTGTCGTATCTATCTCGCCTACTCGAGCAAGTAGACCGTGGGGCATATAGTATGGCAACGTCCGTGGGGCAAATGCGTCCCAGAGCGAACCATCACGCATACTCTTGAGCCATGCGCTAAAGTCGTCGGGATTTTCGATACAAGAGCCAGCTGTTAAGAGACGCGTAACTGAGTCTGTAACGCGTTCGTACAGAGGCATGCGATGGCCTAGGGCATAGGGGTCAAAAGCAACATCTCCGGAGGTAACCTCCGGAGATGTATTTCCATCGCCCTGGGGAGAAAGAAACTCTGCTGAGCCCATCTATACCGTCATAATTTCGGCTTCTTTAGCCTTGGCTGCTGCTTCGATCTCAGTTCGAGTTTTGGTCATTAGATCATCAACGTTCTTCTCGAGACGCTTAGCGTCATCTTCTCCGACTGCCTTATCCTTCTTAGCCTTGCTAATTTCATCCATGGCGTCATGGCGAATACCGCGAAGGCGGACCATAGCATCTTCAACCTTACCGCCCAATACTTTTACGTACTCGCGGCGACGCTCCTCTGTTAATGCAGGGATGGGCACACGAACAACACGGCCGTCATCTGACGGGTTGAGGCCAAGTGTCGGATTATCACGAATAGCACTTGCAATAGCCTGGATGTTGTTTGGGTCAAATGGTGTCACCTGTAAGAGTTGTGCTTCTGGTGCAGTAATGTTGGCCACCTGGATAAGTGGCATTGGAGCACCGTAGGCAACTACTGTTACGCCATCAAGCATACTGGCATGAGCACGGCCTGTGCGTACCTTTTTAATATCTTCGTTGAAGTAAGCAGCTGCTTGCTTCATTTTTTCTTCGACTTGTCGTATATCCATGTTATTTCCTTTTCTGAGCTTTATTTTACCGGTAATCGCCGCGTAAACCTAGTCATTGATCTGACCCTGCCTGGATAGCTACAGCCGCGCCCCACAAGAGCTTAACGACTTCTGGCCCTGGAGTATCACCGCTTTTAACAGTTACGTGCGCAACCTCCATACCCGCTCCTATCTGGCGCAGGGCGGTATCAACGTATATCTGGCGCGAAAGTGCCTCTTTCCCAAGCACTCGCACAGCATGGTCGGCGTAGGTGTCCGCCGCCTGCTGGCGCTCGCGCACATCAAGGCGCTGCCATGGATCGTCGGGCAGCAGTGAAGTAACATCAACGTTGCCGCGGAATGGCTCAAGTCCAGCAGCAAGCTCCACATAGCGAAGCGTGGTCGGGCTTACGATTGATAGATCAACATAAGGATGCTGGGAGATTTCTGTTTCGGGGGTCATATTTTTCCTTCTTAAAAACAAAATACCACCCCTTAATGGAGTGGTATTTGCGCCATTCTAGCTGATTATTCGGTAACTTCGCCGAGAGCCATGCGGCTAAAGCGAGCTACAACGAGATTTTCACCGAGCTGAGCGATGTTTTCCTTGATGTATTCACCAATAGATTGGTCCGGGTTTTTGATGTAGGGCTGGTCCAGGAGACACTTTTCTGCAAAGTACTTCTTGGTCATGCCTTCAACAATTTGCGGAACCATGTTGTCTGGCTTGCCTTCAGACTTCACCTTTTCAGTGAATTCTGCAGTAACGCGGTCGCTTTCTTCGGCAGGGATTTGTTCGCTTGTAACGTACAGTGGTGCTGAGGCAGCAATGTGCATAGCAATGTCACGTACAAAATCAGTGAACTTTTCGTTGCGAGCAACGAAGTCAGTTTCACAGTTTACTTCCAATAGAACACCGATGCGGTTGTCATGGATGTAGCTACTTACAACACCAGCGCGAGCTTCGCGAGCTGCGCTTTTTTCGGCCTTAGTCAGACCCTTCTTGCGCATTTCTGCAAGAGCTTTGTCGAAGTCACCATCAGCAGCTTCTAAAGCCTTCTTTGCGTCGGTCATGCCAACACCAGTCAGTTCGCGCAAACGCTTGATTTCTGCAATATCGAGAGCCATGTTTTTCTCCTACTCTTTTTATTTAAGCTTCGGTCTTGTCGGCAGCCTTAGCGCCCTTAGACTTACCAGTTTCGATTGCCTGCTGTACATATTCACAGATCAGCTGAACAGTCTTCAAAGCATCGTCGTTACATGGGATTGCGTAGTCAACAAGTGTTGGATCAGCATTAGTGTCGATCAAAGCAACAGTCTTGAGGCCAAGCTTACGAGCCTCTGCAAGTGCGTTTGCGTCAGCAGTAATGTCGATAATAAATACGGCACCTACACGCTGAGCCATGTTCTTGATACCGCCATAGATGCGGTTCATTTCGTCGATTTCCTCTTGGAAGCGCTGAACTTCAAGCTTGTTGAAGCGGTTAGCCAGCTCACCTGATTCCATCTTTGTCTCGAGGTCCTTAAGGTGCTTAACGCGACCACTGATTGTTGGCCAGTTAGTCAACATACCACCAAGCCAACGCTCAGTTACAAAAGGCATCTTTGCTTCTTCGGCAGCTTCCTTAACGATATCTTGGATTTGGCGCTTTGTGCCAACAAACAAAACTTGCTTGCCTTCACTTGCGGTTTGGCTCAAGAAGTCCAATGCAACATTCAGACCTTCAACAGTCTTTGTAAGGTCAATAATGTGACTGCCGTTGCGCTTGCTGTGGATGAACGGAGCCATCTTAGGGTGCCAGCGTGAGGTCTTGTGACCAAAGTGTGCACCTGCCTCTAGCAGTTTTTTAATGTCTACATCAACAGTAGCCATGAGTATAGTCCTTTCTCTTCGTCTTGGGTGCCCACTGCCGTCTACATGACTGACACAGCGGGAGGATTTGTTTCCAAAACTGCTTAATTAGTTACGGAACGTATTATATCGCACAGAGCCCTCTGTGTCCAGAGGTAGCACCTCGAGTGCATAATTTTTTAGTCCAGACTGTACCAGCAGTCCTACATCAAGTATCATTATGAGTACATATGAAATTCAAAGACCTCATTAAAATCTACTGGTTCGCCGGTGCCGTAACAATACTAATATGGGGCCTCGTAGGCTGGAAGATGGGCACAGCTGCGCTCTTTACCGTGCTTGTACTAACGCTACTTGAAACAACTTTCAGCGCAGATAACGCCGTCGTCAACAGTAAAGTCCTCGGGACAATGTCACCATTCTGGCAAAAACTGTTTATGACAGTTGGTATTTTCATTGCTGTGTTCGTCGTTCGCTTCGCATTGCCAATTGCCATTGTCGCCTTTAGCGCAGGCATCGGCTTTAACGAGGTAGTTAACCTTGCCATGCACCATCCACATCAGTATGAACATGAGCTTGCAAAAGCCGAGCCCGTCATCAGCGCCTTCGGTGGTACGTTCTTACTTATGATCACCCTTAGTTACTTCATTGACTACAATAAGAAAACGCACTGGCTACCATTTTTCGAAAAATACCTCGGTAAATTAGGCCGATTCGACAATATTACCGTGTTTATCATGCTCATCATGACGCTTGTTATCTACGCTACCGTTGGCTCAGAACACCACGAGACTATTTTCTTGGCCTCAATTAGCGCCATGGCGCTTCACATTGGCCTTGAGCTACTGAGTGCCGCCATGGGCACAGCTGAGGATAAAACAAAGGTTAAACACCGCACGGGCCTCGCGGCATTTAGTGCATTTATGTACCTTGAGATCTTGGACGCAAGCTTCTCGCTCGATGGCGTTATCGGTGCATTCGCCCTAACAAGTAGCGTTGTTCTGATTATTGCAGGTTTGGGCGCTGGCGCTATTTGGGTGCGCGCCATGACCGTTCACCTCGTACGCTCAAACGCGCTTGCAAAATATATGTTCCTCGAGCACGGAGCGCACTGGGCAATTGGCTTCCTAGGCGGCATCATGCTTCTCAAGCTCTACCACATTGTCTTGCCTGAATTTATCGTCGGCGGTCTTGGTATTGCCTTTATTGCGCTTGCAATTATTTGGAGCAAGCACGTCACCAACAAGCGCCTCAAAGCCGGCTCTATGCCAGGCCAGCCCGTCTAATCCCGGCCTTCAATGCCCATTATGCGTCGGAATAAATTGCGGCGCACAGGCAGCATGAGTGCCTCGATTGACTGCGGCGTATGCTCCAGTAGACTATCAGCCAACAGTATTAAGCCTTCTCTACTGAATGAAGGAGTTGGACAGTTTGCGTAGTGAGACCAATCCCATGAACGCTTAGCCGTTGTGCCACCGTTTGGTGATATTTCCCAATCTCTATAAAGCTCTTCACTAACCTTGTCGGAGATAAGAAGCCTAGAGCCATGCAGCTCAATATCATCGCTTCGTGGACGTAGTGCAGCATAAGGCTCATGGAAGAGTACGTGTAGCTCGGTAGGTTCCAGCATTTCGTATGCCATAGGGTTTACTTTTTCTATCGCCTCAGCGCCCAGTACATACCCGAATGTAGGGCCGTGTCGAAGCGGCTCAACCTGGATACGGCCGTCTACCTTTGGCAGCCTTGACGCGGACTCGTCGACAAGGTATTCTCCGTGGTCCTGAACCCAGTAGCCAAAGCCTGCAAAGATATAGCCCATCTCATGATCAGGGGTTTGCATTGGGATGAGAGAGCGTTCGCTTGACATTCACTTTTTTATACAGCAGCAACACCTTTGACGCAATTAGTTACTCGTTTTGACATTTATGAGAAAAACAGATACAATACATTGGATTATGAAAAAAGATCTACACCCTAAGAACTACCGCCCAGTCGTGTTTCAGGATTTGAACAACGATTTCTCTTTCCTGACCAGCTCTACTGTGGCAACCGAAGAAACCATTAAATGGAATGACGGTAAAGAATACCCATTGGTAAAGGTGCACATCACCAGCGCCTCTCACCCATTCTTCACCGGTGAAGAACGCGTTCTCGACATCGAAGGCCGCGTTGACAAGTTCAAGGCCCGCGCTAAGGCTGCTGAAGCCGCACGCGAAGCCCGCGCTAAGGCTGCCCAGAAGCAAGCTGCACGTAAGGCTGCAAAAGCCGACAAGACCGAAGCTAAGAAGAACAGCTAAGTATCAGCAAATACATAACCGCTTGGATTCTACAATTCAGGCGGTTTTTGTTATCCTAAGGATATATTTATGGAACAAAAAGAACAGCACCTACGAGAAGAATTAGCCCAACTTGAGGAACGATTTACTGATCCAAGTATTTTTAGTTCTAAAGAATATCCAAAGCTTGCCAAGCGCAAACAAGAGCTTGAATCAGTCATTGCGCTCTTTGATACGCGCGCAAAGCTTATTAAGGGAAAGGCTGAAGCCCAAGAACTGGTCAATGGCGACGATACTGAACTTGCAGAGCTTGCTCAAGTAGAGCTCGCTGACACCGAAGAACAACTCGCTAGCAACGAGGATGCACTTCGTGAAGCGCTTACCCCCAAAGACCCTAATGATGGCCGTGATGTTGTCATCGAAATTCGCGCTGCTGCCGGCGGTGATGAGGCTAGCCTCTTCGGAGCCGATCTATACCGCATGTATGTTCGCTGGGCAGAACGCCATCGCTACAAAGTAGAACTCGTCGACGAATCTCCATCTGAAGTTGGTGGATACAAAGAAATTATTTTTGAAGTTCACGGTGCAGATATCTACAAGCAGCTCAAGTTTGAAGCCGGAGTACACCGCGTGCAACGCGTGCCTTCAACTGAATCCCAGGGGCGAATCCACACCTCTACTGCAACCGTGACAGTCCTACCAGAAGCTGAAGAAACTGATATCGAGATCAACCCAAGCGATCTACGCATCGACGTCTACCGCTCCAGTGGTCATGGTGGCCAGTCGGTAAACACCACCGACTCTGCAGTGCGCATTACGTACTTACCTACCGGTATGATTGTTACCTGCCAGGATGAAAAGTCACAGATTAAGAACAAAGAAAAAGCTATGAGCGTCCTTCGATCACGCTTGCTCGCCATCAAGATTGAAGATGAGCAAAAGCAGCTCTCTGATGCACGCAAGAAGCTTATCGGATCTGGGGACCGTTCTGAAAAGATTCGTACCTACAACTTCCCCCAGGATCGTATCACCGACCACCGTATTGGGTACTCGCGCAGCAATATTCCTGCAGCCCTAAACGGTGAAATTGACGACCTAGTCGACGAGCTCCAGGCCTACGAGCGTAACCTGATTAACGACGAAGCATAAAATATGACGATTAAAGCCATCATTCAGGAGGCAACAAAAAAGCTGAGTGATAGTGGCATCATTACAGCACGGCTCGATTGTCTTATTTTATTGGAAGATACTCTTGCGATGAGCCGCGCTATTATTCTGGCTCACGACGAGCAGGAGATACCCCGGGCGGCGTATGAAGCCTTTGACCAAGCGGTTACGCGGCGCTGTGCGCATGAGCCACTTGCCTACATTCGCGGACGTGTCATGTTTTACGGCCGTGAGTTTGTTGTCACGCCCGAAGTACTTGTTCCGCGGCCCGAAACTGAGGCTATTATTGATCTTGTTAAAAAGTTGCCCTTCAAAAAGAATCCCTCGATTGCCGACATTGGCACTGGGTCAGGATGTATCGGCGTTACCCTATCCCTAGAATTGCCGGGATCATCTGTTGATCTTTACGATATTAGCGACGAGGCGCTCGCTATTGCACGGCAAAACAGCCAGTTACTCCAGGCACAAACAAGCAGCCACAAAAGTGACCTACTCACATCGCTCCACGGTGCGTATGACGTTATCGTAACCAACTTGCCCTATGTGCCCGATGCCTACCCCATTAACGAAGCTGCTAAGTTCGAGCCAGCACTCGCGCTTTTTGCGGGTGCTGATGGCCTTAACGCGTACCGTGATTTTTGGCA
>Ga0157371_10002112_pt1 | contig 19363 bp, 17 predicted proteins | sample C45metaG_FD_113462 | JGI IMG/M metagenome (GOLD analysis project Ga0157371, IMG submission 113462) | Corn rhizosphere microbial communities from Kellogg Biological Station, Michigan, USA - C4-5 metaG | ecosystem: Host-associated > Plants > Roots > Rhizosphere > Soil | place: USA: Michigan...
AGCGGCGATGCCTTCAACCTCACGCCAATATTCAACCGAACAGACGGGCAATCCTCGCGGATCGAAGACAAACACTTTGGGTGTGTTGTAGTGCATTCCCATCGTCGTGGCCGGCATGCCCTGAATGTCCTTTTTTTGCCAATGGCCATCTAATCGTCGCGGTGATGACCTTGCTACTGTCAGAAATTACAGTAGCGACCAGCGGTAGATACCCCTTGAACCGCGAATGTCCATTCCCGCGGCCCTTCGGTAGGATGGTGGTCATGAGTTCAAGGAGCGTTAAAACATGTTCATCGGCGTCTTGCTGGTCATTACCTGGCTGATCCTGTTGCTGCGCTATCCGGCCAAAGCATTGCCGGTCTCTGTGGCGGCCGCCATTGGCCTGGGCCTGGTGGCCACGTGGGTGATCTGGCTGGACAACCGCGAGGTCAAGCAACTGGCGCGTCTTGAACTGCGTATTACCTACGCCCCCGAGCAATGCCCGGCCGACCGCCCCTTGCAACTGAAAATGAACAACGGCAACGACGTGCCGCTCACCGAGTTGCGCTGGCGCATCGCCGCGTACGCACCGGGCGATACGGTCAACCTGGCCGACAATCAATACGCCGCCCCACGCTATCGCGGCCCCGGCGAACTGCAGGCTGGCGCCAACTGGGAAGACTGTCTGCCATTGCCGCCGCTGCGCCCCGGTTATCGCCCGCAAACCCTGGAGTTTCGCGCCGAACATTTGCAAGGTAGTTTCTCAGACTAATCTTCCCTTTTTTCTATTGCACAAGGACCGCGCCATGCCTGTTGCGTTGATTACCGGTTGTTCCAGCGGCATTGGCCGCGCCCTGGCCGATGTGTTCAAGAGTGCCGGATATGAAGTCTGGGCCAGTGCGCGCAAGGCTGATGACGTCGCGGCGCTGGCCGCCGCCGGTTTCACGGCCGTGCAGCTGGACGTCAACGACGCCGCCGCGCTTGAACAACTGAGCGAGCAGATCAATCAACAACGTGGCGGCCTGGACGTGCTGATCAACAACGCTGGCTACGGCGCCATGGGCCCCTTGCTCGACGGCGGTGTGCCGGCGATGCAGCGGCAGTTCGAAACCAACGTCTTTGCCATTGTCGGCGTGACCCGGGCGATGTTCCCGGTGCTGCGCCGCGCCAAAGGCCTGGTGGTAAACATCGGCAGTGTTTCCGGGGTGTTGGTTACCCCGTTCGCCGGCGCGTATTGCGCCTCGAAAGCGGCGGTGCATGCCTTGAGCGATGCGTTGCGCATGGAACTGGCGCCGTTCGGGGTTCGCGTGATGGAGGTCCAGCCGGGCGCCATCGAATCCAGTTTCGCCAAGAATGCCGGCCATGAAGCTGAACAATTGATCACCGAGCAATCGCCGTGGTTTCCACTGCGTGAAGGCATTCGCGCACGCGCCAAGGCCTCTCAGGACAAGCCGACGCCGGCCAGGGAGTTTGCCGAGGGTTTGCTCAAGGCCGTGCAACACAGCAACCCGCCGCGCCTGATTCGCCTGGGCAATGGCAGCCGAGCCTTGCCGCTGTTGGCCGGGTTGTTGCCCAAAGGGTTGTTGCAGGCGGGGTTGATGAAGCGGTTTGGGTTGAAGGGGCAACTTTAAACCGAGTCGACGCTATCGCGGGCAAGCCCGCTCCCACAGGTTTCGCGGCGCTCTCCGTGAGAGGGCTTGCCCGGGAAAACGTCAAACCAGACGCAGCAAACTGACTGGAAAAAACATGACCGACTACAGCGAATATTTTGACGAAGTCATCCAGGCCCACATCGCTATCGAAAAATGGTTGGCCCTGGAACTGGACGAGTCTGTACTTGAACAACTGCTGACGCGTTTTTCGCCGCAATTTTCCATGGTCTCGCCGTTGGGCCGGGTGCTGGATTTCGAGGCGTTGAGCGAGTTGTTCATGCTGGCAGGCGGCAGGAAACTCGGGTTCAGGATTGAGCTCGGCGAACTGCGCGGCATTGCGCTTTATGACGGTGGCGCGGTGGTGAGTTATCGCGAGCAGCAGACCGATGCAACCGGCCTGCATTCTGATCGACGCTCGACGGTGGTGTTCGAGAAGCAGGCCGACGGCAAAGTGCTTTGGCGGCATTTGCATGAGACGTTCTGCAAGGGGTAACACCGCGTCGCGCCCATCGCGAGCAGGCTCGCTCCCACACTGATCGAGCCCGCCGCAGATTCCGCAAACACCACAAATCCCCTGTGGGAGCGAGCCTGCTCGCGATGGCGGCGACTCGGTTCAACGTCTAGTTAACCACCACCGTGCACGTAATCCCCGCCGCCAACAGCACCCCTTCAGGCACTTCATCAATGTGAATCCGCACCGGCACTCGCTGCGCCAGGCGCACCCAGTTGAACGTCGGATTCACATCGGCAATCAGCTCACGACTTTCCGGGTTATCGCGGTCATAAATACCGCGCGAAATGCTCTCCACATGCCCCTTCAACACTTCGCCGCTCATCAACTGCATGTCGGCCTTGTCGCCCACCCGCACATGCGGCAGTTTGGTTTCTTCGAAGAAGCCATATACCCAGAACGAGTTCATATCGACCACGGCCATTTTCGCTTCGCCCATGCGCGCGTAGTCGCCGCGATGCACGTTCAGGTTGGTGACGTAACCGTCCACCGCCGCGCGGACCTCGGTGCGCTTGAGGTTCAGTTCGGCCGCTTCAAGTTGTGCCTGGGCGTGCTGATAATCGGCCAGCGCCGAGTCGGCGATGTTGCTGGCGTCGTCGCGGTTTTCCTTGGAAATCACCAAGGCGTCCATGTCGGCGCGGCGATGGGCGTTGACCTTGCGCATCTCCCACGTCGACTTGCGTGAGGCCACCAGCGCCTGCGCTTGTTTGACTGCGATGCGGTAATGCTCGGGGTCGATCTGCATCAGCAAATCGCCCTTCTTCACCTGTTGGTTGTCGCGCACCGGAACGTCCACCACTTCACCGGTGACGTCGGCGGCAACGTTGATGATGTCGGCGCGCACCCGACCATCGCGGGTCCACGGCGTGTTCATGTAATGCACCCACAGGGTCCGGCCGATCCATAGCGCGAGGGCCAGTACCAGCAGGGTGGCGAGGAGGCTGAAAAGCTTTTTCATCAGGGCCTTCTTCAGTGATAGAGAGTCAGTGATAAACAGATAGCGCCAGGGCGCCGAACAGACAGGTAAACAAACTCAGGCGCAACAGCGCCGGGTGCCAGAAGAAGCGGTACAGGTCGAACCCCGACAGGAACCGGTCCAGCGCCCAGGCGAGCGCCGCGGCGATGAAAAACATCAGCGTCATGGTCGGCATGTACACGCCGTGGAAGGCGATTTCACGAGGCATGTTCAAGTCCTTGGGGCTTGGCGACAGCGCTGGCCTTCAGGTAGCCGGCGAGCGGTGATTGCGGGTCCAGCAGCGAGGTGCGGATGAAGTGCAGGTAGCTCTTCACCCGGCGCAAGGCCGAGGTGTCGAAGTGCGGGGCGAACGGCTCGTCGGTGGCTTGCACGCGGTTGATCGCATGGTCGACCGCGATCAATCCGCGCTCCAGATTGCTCTGGCTCGGCTGCAGAAACAGCCGCACCAGCGAGCGTCCCATCACGCGGATCGCCTGACGCCACGGCTGGGATTCGGCATAGGCCGGGTGCACCGGCAGGATCGCCTGCTCCTTGCGCAACTCAATGATCGCGTGACCGACCTCCAGCACCACGAACATCCAGCGCAGCAGGTTTCGTTGCACCTGCGGCTGTCCCGCCGCGAAACCGTAGGCTTGGTGCAACAAGTCCCGCGTACCGCTTTCAAAACCCGACGCCAAACCCTTGAGTTTGCCGCTGATGGCGTACACCACTTGCCCGCGCAGGTCCTGCTCCAGTCGCCGCCACAACCAGCGGCTGTTGGGCGGAAGGATGATCGCCCCGGCCGCCGCGCACACCAGCATGCCCATCACCATGGCGATGTAGTCGTTGATGAACGCGTAAGGGTTGTAGACCGTGAGATTATCCGGCACCGAACCGGTGCTGAAGAAAATCAGCAAACCGAGGCCGACACCAACGTATTGCGGCCGTGAAGTGAGGAACGCCCCGAGCACGATCACCGGCGCGAGCATCACGCACAACAGTGGAAAACCATCGATCAACGGGAAGATGAAAAACATCTCGAAGAAGCCGATCAGCGCCCCGAGAAATGTTCCGCACGCCATTTGAAACGCCATGCGCTTGGGGTTCGGCGTGGCCGCAGACAGGCCCACGGTGGCCGCAGCGATCAGGGTCATGGTCGCCCCGCTCGGCCACGCCGTCGCCACCCAATAGCTGCCCAGCACCACCAGAATGAACGCCGCGCGAATGCCCGCCGCGGCCGAGGCCATCCAGTTGGTTTTCGGAGTGAACGGCTCGTCCCATTGCTCCCGCGCATGGCTGTGATCGGCCAGCGAGGCGTGGGTCTGTGCATAACTGTGCAACTCATCGACGAAGCGATACAACAGCTCGTATGCAGTGTGGAAATCGAGTTGCTCGGCGTCGCTCGGCTTGCTCTCCTGAAAAGTCGCCCGCAGGCGGCGAACCCGGGCCGGCAGGTTTTCCTTGTAGCTTGCCAAGGCGTTCGTCAGGCGTGCAGCGTCGGGGCTGGTCAAGGCGCGACCGCTAAAGCCGTCGAGCAACTCGGCCAGGTCCTGCAGGCCCGGTTTGATCGCCGCGACCACATGATCCGCGTCACTGCTACGCAAGCGTTCGAGCAATTGATGCAAGGCGTTGAACCGCGTGGTGATGCCCATGAATTCGCTGTTCAGGCGACTGAGCCGGCCGTTGCGCCGACGCATGTGCGGGTCCTCGAACACGGTGACGCTGCGCAGCCCTTCAAGCCCGACGGCCTCGGCGATAAAGCGCACGTTGCTCGCCTCAAAAGCCTCGGGTTTGCTGCGACCGCGCAGGCCGTCGGTGACGAACAAGGCGAACACGCCGAAGCGTTGATACAAGGCGTTGCGCATCGCCGCGCTGGCGGTTTGCGGCAGGATCGCGGCGCTGACGACGGTGGCGCAGAGAATCCCCAGAGAGATTTCCAGCACCCGCCAGACCGCCGCCATGAACGCGCCATCCGGGTGCGCCAGGGCCGGCAGACCGACCATTGCGGCGGTGTACCCGGCCAGTACAAAACCATAGGCGCGAAAGTTGCGATACCGCGCGGCGCCGGCCGTGCAGATGCCGACCCAGATCGCCAGCGAGCCGAGGAATAGCTCAGTGTTCTGCGCAAACAAGGCAATCAGCGCGACCATCACCGCCGACCCGGTCAGGGTGCCGAGGAATCGATAGAAGCTCTTGGCGAACACCTGGCCGCTTTGCGGCTGCATGACGATGAACACGGTGATCATCGCCGTGCGCGGCTGTGGCAACTCCAGGCGCATGGCCAGCCACAGCGTCAGGAACGCGGCGAACAACACCTTGAAAATGTATACCCAGGTCACGCCGTCGCTGCGTGCCCAGTCGAACAAACCCCGGCGCCATTCAAGGGAGTACAGCCAGCGCAAAGGTGCGGGCAAGGGAGTCATGAAATCCTGCTCACTGTAATTCAGTCAGGTAGAGAACCTGTGGGAGCCAGCCTGCTGGCGATGGCGGTGTGTCAGTCAATGCTGATGTCACCTGACACACCGCCATCGCCAGCAGGCTGGCTCCCACAGGTTTTGTGTTCACTTGAGAAGCGTCGGGGTTTTGGGAGCAACGGTCTGGCTGTCTTTGGGCACATCGTCGCCCGCACCAAGTCCGCCGCCGAGCGCCGTCACCAGTTCAGCGTGTGCGCTCAGCCGCGCGGCCTGCACCTGCTGCTGGACTTGCTGCTGCTTGAACAACAAGGTCTGGGCGTTGAGCACGTTGAGGTAATCCGTGAGCCCGCGTTGATAGGCGATCATCGCGATGTCGTAGGTCTTCTGCGCCATCGCCACCGACTCGGCGGCGAAGGCTTGCTGCTTGTCCATGGATTCGCGACGGATCAACTGGTCCGAAATGTTTTTCAGCGCATTGACCAGGGTCTGGTTGTACTTGGCGACGGCGATGTCAAACCCGGCCGAGGCTTCACCCAGTTCCGAACGCAAGCGGCCGCCATCAAAAATCGGCAGCGAGATCGCTGGGCCGACGCTGTAGTTAAGTTTCTTGCCGGTCAAAAACTCCAGCGCCCCGCCGCCGGTGGCCATGTAGCCAAGGCTGCCGACCAGATCGACGTTGGGATAAAAACCGGCGTGGGCGACGTCAATCCCACGAGCCTGAGCCGCCACTTGCCAGCGACTGGCGACCACATCCGGGCGTTGACCGAGCAATTGCGCAGGCAATGACGACGGCAATTTCAGCGGCGCGGCCAACGACAGCGTCGGGCGTTGCAACTGCGCGCCCTCCCCCGGCCCCTTACCCGCCAGCGCGGCGAGTTGATTGCGACTCAGGGCGATTTCTTCGTCCAAGGCGTCAATCTGGCGGTGGGTTTCCGGCAGCGGCGCTTGAGCCTGACTGACCTCGAAATGGGTGCCGATGCCGCCATTCAGGCGTTTCTGCGCCAGGTCGAGAATTTGCTCTTGCTGTTTCAGAGTGGCCTCGACGATGTCCCGTTGCGCGTAGTGCAACGAGAGTTCGATGTAGGCGCGCACGATGTTGTTCTGCAATTCGAGCTGGGCCAGGCGCGCTTCGGCGGCGCTCATGTGCGCCATGTCCACCGCACGCTCCGTGGCGTTGCTTTCGCGACCCCACAGGTCAAGGGCGTAGCTGAAGCCCAGCGCGGCGTTGTTGTCCCAGGTCGTGGTGTTGGCCAACTCGCCCGGCCCGTAGAACTGATCGGTGGGCCAGTTGTGGCGCTTGAGGGTGGACTCGCCATTGATCTGCAATGATTCGGCGGACTCGGCAACCCCCGCCATGGCCTTGGCCTGACGCACACGAGCGGCGGCCATGGCCATGCTCGGGCTGCCTTGCACGGCGAGGTCGATCCAGCGGTTGAGTTGCGAGTCGCCATAGGCCTGCCACCATCGGGCGGTGGGCCAGTGAGCGTCCTGCGCGGCGCTCTGGATAGCTTCGTCAGTGGCCAGTGAATTGGCCTCCAGTGCCTTGCCCTGCGGGGCAATACCTCCGGTTCCGATGCAGCCGCTGATGGTCAGGGTTAAAGCCAAAACACTGAGCGTCTGAAGCGCTCTGCTGATGCGACGCGGCACTGCTGAAAATTCCTGAGGTGGGGAGTTGTTCCTGAGTGGCGCAATTCTAGGGGTGGGCTTTGTTGGCGATAAGCTGGGAATCCTGTGAATCTTTGTTACCGTTAACGCGATAATCCGTTGGTCGGGGTCACCGCCCGCGTAACTTCGTGTCACAATTTGCCATCGCACCCGAGAGCACCCCATGGACACCTTGCAAAACATGCGCGCCTTCAGTTACGTGGCCGAGGCCGGCAGCTTCACCGCCGCGGCCGTGCAACTGGACACCACCACGGCCAACGTTTCGCGCGCGGTCTCCAATCTGGAAGCCCATCTGCAAACCCGCCTGCTCAACCGCACCACCCGCCGCATCGCCCTGACCGAGGCCGGCAAGCGCTACCTGTTGCGCTGCGAGCAGATCCTGGCTTACGTCGAAGAAGCCGAAGCCGAAGCCAGCGACGCCCACGCCCGCCCCGCCGGGCAGCTCAAAGTGCACACCATGACCGGCATCGGCCAGCACTTCGTGATCGACGCCATCGCCCGCTACCGCAAGACCCATCCCGACGTGACCTTCGACCTGACCATGGCCAACCGCGTGCCGGACTTGCTCGATGAAGGCTACGACGTGTCCATCGTGCTCGCCAGCGAACTGCCCGACTCGGGTTTCGTGTCCCAGCGCCTGGGCATCACCTACAGCATCGTCTGCGCCTCACCGGCGTACGTGAAAGCCAACGGCTGCGCACAAAAACCCAGCGACTTGCTCAATCACATGTGCCTGCGACTGGTGAGCCCGGTGATCCCGCTGGAGAAATGGACCTTCGACGGACCTGAAGGCCAGGAGATGGTCACCATTAACAGCTCGCCGTTTCTGGTGAACTCGGCCGACGCCATGAAAACGGCCATCACCAGCGGCATGGGGGTTGGCGTGTTGCCGGTGTATGCGGCGATTGAAGGCCTGCGCAACGGCACACTGGTGCGGGTGATGCCAAACTACCGCTCACAGGAACTGAATCTGTACGCGATCTACCCCTCGCGGCAGTACCTGGATGCGAAGATCAAAACCTGGGTCGAGTATCTGCGCGGTTCGTTGCCGGAAATCCTCGCGGCGCATCAAGCGGAACTGGCGGCGTATGAATTGAGTGGGACGCTGAGTGGGGCCCGGCTGGCGAACTGATCTCACGGTCCTACAGACGCGGTGAATTTGCGGGATGTTTCCGACGAACTCTGTCGGTTGTTGGGTCAGACGGGAAATCGGTAGGCTTTGTGGGTCGCTGGCTTTTCAGCGATCGGGTCTGGAAAACCCGAATAAGGATCACGGCACATGACATAATGCGGCGCTTTTTCAGCTCCGCAATTTGAGTTATGGCGGCTGTGCGTGGGAGACCTTCGGGTCTGCCGGGTTTGATCCTTTCTCGGTTTTTCCAGTCCGCGTACAGCTGCCACCTCCTCGTCTGGAAAACGAAAAGTGGCAGCTCCTCGACTCTAAGGATCTTTGCCAATGATTAAAGAAACTCCAAATCCCCCGGAAGCCGACGACGTTTCCCCCTACGAATCCGCCGACTCCAAAAAATTCAACGACGCCGCCGAACGCGCGCTGGACCACTACCTCAACCCCGCCGCCCTCAAATCACCGGTTAACCGCAAACCGAGCACCATGTTCCTGATTGCGCCGGATATCAGAGACGAAGACCTGCTGGCCCACACCTGCGAGTCGCTGGCCCAGGCCAGTGTCATGGCCAGTGATTTTGCGGGGTATCTGGAAGGCCCGCATCGACACACAGCAATGGCGATTCAGCAGATAGTGATGCTGGCCGAGCTGGCGGTGAACCGGATGCTGGATAACGTAGAACTGCCGAAACCTGCGCTACACCCTTAATCCATTGTGGGAGCGAGCCTGCTCCGGGCGGCGTTCCGACGATGGCGGTCCAACATTCATAATTGATGCTGACTGACACACCGCCATCGCTGGCAGGCCAGCTCCCACAGGGTTTGGTGTACACCTGCAGGAGATTGGTCGGCTGGCAGGGCGTCTTCGCTGGCAGGCCAGCTCCCACAGGGTTTGGTGTACACCTGCAGGAGATTGGTCGGCTGGCAGGGCGTCTTCGCTGGCAGGCCAGCTCCCACAGGGTTCGGTGTACACCTGCAGGAGATTCGTCGGCTGGCGGGGCGTCTTCGCTGGCAGGCCAGCTCCCACAGGGTTCGGTGTACACCTGCAAGAGATTGGTCGGCTGGCGGGGTGCCATCGCTGGCAAGCCAGCTCCCACAGTAGATCAGGGTGTACCACCCGCTCCTCACCACTCAACAGGCCGAGCGGTAGCTCGCCTGCAGCTCTTGATCTTGATCCACTCGCCCCATCGGAACGCGGAGCGTCCCTGGCTGCATTCCCACGCGGAGCGTAGGGAACGATCAGTGAGGTAGCAGCAAGAGACTGGTCGGCTGGCAGGCCGCCATCGCCGGCAGGCCAGCCCCCACAATAGATCGGCGTACCCGCTTCGCTCTACACCACTCAACAGGCCGAGCGGTAGCTCGCCTGCAGCTTTTGATCTTGATCTGGCTTTTGATCTACCCGCCCCTTCGGCAGGCTGAGTGGAGGCGTTCATCTGGGGGGCAGGCGCGTAGCGCCGTTCGACGAAGTCGAACACATCGAGAGGAGGTCGAAGCGAAGCCGACCGGAGGCGATGCCCCCAGATGAATGCCGGAGCGAAGGAACACCGAGCTTAAGCGAGGGGCCGAACGCCGGGGCGAGCGTTTTTTTGCTTACTTTTTTTAGGCGCTTGTAAAAAAAGTGAGTCGCCGTAAGGGCGAAACCCTAAGTCGCCGTTACCGCAGAAATGGATATGTACACCTGAAAGAAAATGGTCGGCTGGCAGGTCGCCATCGCTGGCAAGCCAGCTCCCACAGGGTTCGGTATACACCTGAAAGAGACTGGTCGGCTGTCAGGCCGCCATCGCGAGCAAGCTCGCTCCCACAATTAGCCCAGATACATCCAAGAGAACATGGTCGGCCCAAAGGCCGCCACGCAACTCGCACAAAAGCGGGGAAGAATGTTAGCGTGCTTGGCATTAACAAAGCCCCGACGAGCCCCCTCATGAAAAAGACCGTCCTAGCCTTCAGCCGCGTCACCCCCGAAATGGTCGAGCGCCTCAAACAAGACTTCAACGTCATCGTCCCCAACCCGAAAGACGGCGACATCAACGCCCAATTCAACGAAGCCCTGCCCCACGCCCACGGCCTCATCGGCGTCGGCCGCAAACTCGGACGCGAACAACTCCAAAACGCCACCAAACTCGAAGTCGTCTCCAGCGTCTCGGTCGGCTACGACAACTACGACCTCGCCTACTTCAACGAACGCGGCATCATGCTCACCAACACCCCCGACGTCCTCACCGAAAGCACCGCCGACCTAGCCTTCGCCCTGCTCATGAGCAGCGCCCGCCGCGTCGCCGAACTCGACGCCTGGACCAAGGCCGGCCAATGGCAAGCCACCGTCGGCGCCCCCCTGTTCGGTTGCGATGTCCACGGCAAAACCCTCGGCATCGTCGGCATGGGCAACATCGGCGCCGCCATCGCCCGTCGCGGTCGACTGGGCTTCAACATGCCGATTATCTACAGCGGCAACAGCCGCAAGACCGAACTGGAACAAGAACTCGGCGCCCAATTCCGCACACTCGACCAACTCCTGGCCGAAGCCGATTTCGTCTGCCTGGTCGTCCCGCTCAGCGAAAAAACCCGGCACTTGATCAGCCACCGCGAACTGGCACTGATGAAACCCAGCGCCATCCTGGTCAACATCTCCCGCGGTCCGGTCGTGGACGAGCCCGCATTGATCGAAGCGCTGCAAAACAACCGGATTCGCGGTGCCGGCCTCGACGTCTACGAAAAAGAACCACTGGCCGAATCGCCATTGTTCCAACTGAAAAACGCCGTGACATTGCCACACATCGGCTCCGCCACCCACGAAACCCGCGAAGCCATGGCCAACCGCGCCCTGGACAACCTGCGCAGCGCCTTGCTGGGCGAGCGACCGCAAGATCTGGTCAACCCGCAAGTCTGGAAAGGCTGATTAAAACGGGCAGACGTTTTCAAGCGTCTGCCCATCAAATCAAGCCAACTTGCCATTCCCCTGCACCATCGGCGCCTTGGGTTTACGAAACACCAGCACGTTGCCCAGCATCACCAGCACCAGCCCCACCAATGCCGGCGCGGTCCATTGATAGCCTTCGGCAAACGCTGACACATTCAGCGCCACGATAGGGAAAAGCACGGTGCAATACGCCGCACGCTCCGGCCCCATGCGCCCGACCAATGTCAGGTAAGCGGTGAAACCAATCACCGAGCCCGGGATCACCAGGTACAGCAGTGAACCGACATACCGCGCGCTCCATTCGATGTCGAACGGGATGCCTTTGACCAGGCACCATATCGACAACATCGCCGCGCCATAGGCCATGCCCCAGGCGTTGGTGGTCAGCGGTTTCAGACCGGCCTTCTGCTGCAAACTCGACAGCATGTTGCCGGCCGAAAAACACAGGGTTCCGAGCAATGCCAGGCCCAGCCCGAGCAAGGTTTGCGGGCTGGCGGTATGGCCGGCCAGCTCAGGCCAGAACAACAGGCCCAACCCGAACAACCCCAGCGCCCCGCCCATCAATACGTTACGGGCGATTTTCTGACCGAAAAACACCCGCGCATTCAAGGCGTTCCACAGGGTGGCGGTGGAAAAAACCACGGCGACCAGGCCGCTGGGAATCCACTGGCTGGCGGTCAGGAAGCACATGAAGTTGACACAGAACAGGCACAAGCCCTGCGCCAGGCAGATCAGATGTCCGCGACGGTTCATCACTTGCAGGCGACGACTGAGCAGCAACATCACGAACAGCACCAACGCCGCAAGGCCAAAGCGGTAGACGATCGACACCGGAATCGCCACCACCCCCAGCTGCCATTTCAGGGCAATCCAGGTGGTGCCCCAGATCAACACGGTCAGCAAGTACAACGACAGGTTCATGGCAAACACTCCTCAATAGGCTTTCAGTGTCCTGCGCCACACCTTTTCGCACTTGCATAAACTTGCGCTTTTGTCAGTCGGGAGGCTGGCACGGCAAGGCCTACGGAGTAGGATGCAAGGCGTTGGAGAGAAGCGATCATGCCCGCATTGGAATCACTGCAAGTCTTTCAAGCCCTCAACCGCTCGCCCAATGCTCGCCTTGAGCACAGCGCCGAGCTCGGTGACGGCATGGCTGCAGCCTTGTGGAGCAACCATCACGATGCCCAGGATTATGAAGCGCCGAGCCATCACACCTTGTCCTGCTACATCGCCGGCGGCACCGGTACGTTTCGCCGCGACCAGCCCGGCACCAAGGGCGGCCCGGACAAGCTGTGCATTCTGCCGGCCGAGCATCAATCGGGCTGGGTGATCAATGGCGACATTCGCCTGGCCCACGTGTATTTCAGCCCCGAACAATTCGCCCTCGGCTGCGTCACGCTGCTGGACCGCGAACCGCGCGAACTGCACTTGCGCGAAGCCACTTTCCTCGACGATCCGCTGCAAGCCCGGCGTTTTCGGCACATGCTCACCCTCAACTGGGAAGAACCCGGCGAACGCCTGCTCACCAGCAGCCTGGCCCATGAAATGCTCAGCCACGTCTTGCTCGGTCAGGTCGGCATGCGCGAGGGGTTGCGCCTCAAAGGTGGATTGGCGGCGCATCAGCGGCGGCAGTTGGTGGAGTTCATCGACGCTCAATTGGCCGAGGCCGTCAGCCTGGGACAATTGGCGGCGTTGTGCGCGTTGTCCGAATACCACTTTGCGCGGATGTTTCGAGAGAGCTTTGGCTTGCCGCCGCATCAGTATGTATTGGCGCGGCGATTGAGTCGGGCGCAGGAGATGTTGCGTTCGACCTCGCGGCCTTTGGGGGAGATTGCACTGGCGTGCGGGTTTGCCAGTGCGAGTCATTTCACCAATCGGTTTCGGCAGGCTCTGGGCGGGACGCCTGGGGAGTATCGGCAGGCGTTTTTGCGGTAACCGGCAAATATTCAGCGATTGTGAGATCGCCATCGCGAGCAGGCTCGCTCCCACATGGGATCTGTGGCGCTCATAAATCCTGTGGGAGCGAGCCTGCTTGCGAAGAACGATGACGCGGTCTTCGATCAGAACTCCAGCGTGCTGGACAGTGAGATCTGCCGCGAATCACCCATCGACACAAAGAACCGGCTCGCCGCAGACGTGTAGTAAGTGCGATCAAAGAGGTTCTTCACGTTGAGCTGAAACTTGACCTTCTGCCCTTCGACCTTGGTGTCGTAGGTGGCGAACGCATCGGCCACGGTGTAGCTCGGCAAATCGAAATCGTTGACTGCGTTACCCGCTCGCTCGCCGACATAACGCGCACCCGCGCCAACCCGCAACTGATCGCCGCCCACAATCGTTCCGAAGTCATAGACCGCCGACAGCGAGCCGCTGTTCTTGGCGACGTTTTGCAGTTGCTTGCCTTGGTAGACCGGGTCTTCAGTGACTTCGGCGTCGGTGTAGGCATAGTTGCCGATCATGCTCCATCGATCACTGAGCTGGCCGCTCACATCCACTTCCAGGCCACGGGAACGCACTTCACCGGCGGCGCTGTAAATCGTCACCGGGCCTTCGGAGTTGGCCACCAGCACATTGCGTTTCTTGATATCGAACAGCGCGATGTCGCCGGTGATGCGCCCCGGCATGTCGAGCTTGGCGCCGATTTCCCAGGACTTGGCTTCTTCCGGCGCAATGCTGCCGTCGAGCACGGTGCTGCTGCCGCTCAACGGTGCGATGGTCGAGTTGGGTTTGAACGATTCGGTGTAGCTGCCGTAGAACGACAGCTCATCGGTGAAGCGATAGACCAGGCCGGCACGCGGCACCCACTTCTGCCCGTTGCCGTCGGTGTTGGCCTGGAATGGCACGCCTTTGCCGGCGTACTGGTCGTATTCCTGGAAGCGTGCGCCCGCGACGAAAATCCATTGATCCGTCAGGTGGATCGAGTCCTGAAGGAAGATCGAGTCGCTGCGCAGTTGATCGGTCTGCGCGCTGTCGGCCGGGCTGACAGTGGTCCCGGCGACTTCGCGGCCATAGACCGGGTTGACGTAGCTGAAGGTGCTCAGGCTTTTCTGGCGGATCAGGTCTTCGCGGTAGATCTTGCGGTATTCGTCATCGATGCCGACCACCACGTCGTGTTGCAAGCCCAGCAGATCGACGTTGCCTTCGAGACTGGCGGTGGTGAAACGGTCGGTGCTGATCGCATTCTGCGTGCCGTCCATGCTGCGGGTCAGTGTGCCTTTTGTAGTGTCGATGGCCGTGATGCGCACCTGGCTGGCGTCGTAGGTTTCACGGTTCCAGCTGTAGCCGAAGTGGGCCTTCCAGTTGTCATTGAGTTCGTGGTCGGCCTCGAAGTGATACAAGTCCGAACGGCCCTCCATGTTGTTGAACGGCTCGTCCAGGCGCTCGTTGCGCGAGAGGTCCAACGGGTGGTTGGTGCGCGGATCGATGACGGTGCCACGGTCGAACGGGGTCAGGAACTCGCGGTGTTCGTAGGCAAACAACAGCGTGGTGCTCTCGCCGAACCAGGCCAGTGACGGCGCCACCAGCGTCTCGCGGTGGGTGCCGAAATTGCGCCAGTAATCTTCGTCTTCGTGATCCAGCACCATGCGGTAAGCGAGGCCTGAAGTGCCGAGCGCGCCGGTGCTGTCGAGCCCGCCACCGCTGCCGTTCTTGCCGTCGCCGTAGGTCGAACCGCGCAAGTTCAGAGCGTTGTATTGCTCGAGTTCGGGCTTCTTGCTGACCATGTTGACCACGCCGCCCGGGTCTTGAATGCCGTACAGCAGCGAGGCCGGGCCCTTGAGCACTTCGACGCGGTCGACGCTCGCGTTCAGGCCACGGCCCTGCACGATCGGCATGCCGTCGCGCATGATCGAGCCGTTGCGGTTGTCGCCGAAACCGCGGGTCATCACAGAATCCTGGGTACTAGCCAGCGTGTTGCCCTGGGTGATGCCGCTGACGTTGGCCAGGGCATCATCGAGATTGCGCGGCGCCTGATCGCGGATGACCTGGGCCGGGATCATGTTGACGGTCTGGGGGATTTCCTGAAGCAAGGCCGATGAGCGCATCACCGAACTGGTCGGCGGCGGTTGGTAGCTTGTAGATTGATCGGCCACTGAGGTGATGGTGGTCGCGCCCAGATTCAACGTGCCGGCGGTGGGCAGCGGTTCCAGTACGAAGGTGTGGGCATCGGTACGGCGGAAGGTCAAACCCGACCCGCTGAGCAAACGCTGCATGGCCTGCTCGGCACTTAATGGGCCATTTATCGCCGGGGCATTGAGGCCGTACGGCGCCTCATCCGTGTAAACGACGCTGATGCCGGTGAGGCGACTGAAATCGCTCAGGGCCTGAGGCAGCGGTTTGGCGGCGATGGCGAAGCTGAACGGCGTGCGCTGCTGCGCGGTGGCAGCCTCAGCGGCCGACGCGATGCTCAACGGCAGCAATGCCAACGCCGAAAAGCTCAGTGCGCAGGCACCCAACCATTGTTTGACCGAACCCGATTTTGCCCTGGACTTCATTGCTCAATGACCTGTGTAGAACCTACGTAATGCGAATGACTCGCAGTTTCAGTCACTACACGGATGGGGCTCGGGTTTACCTCATCAAAATGTTGAAAATAATTTAATTGAGTGTCGATGGTGTTTGATCAGACCCCATCGCGAGCAAGCTCGCTCCCACAGGGGAATGCATTCCAAATGTGGGAGTGAGCCTGCTCGCGATGAGGCCAGCCGCCTCAGCGCAAAATAATCAGATGCTCCATCACCTGGGTCTGCTCAAACCCCACTACCCCTTGCAACGAACTCAACACCGCTTGCGGGTCCTTGCTCGGGAAACTGCCACTGACCCGCCGCGCCGCCAGCTCATCGTTGAGCAACACAATCCGCCCCGGGTAGTAACGCTGCTGATCCTGCACCACCTCGGCCAGCGTGGCCTTGTAGTAATTGAGCCAGCCCTGACGCCAGGCCAACTGCGCTTCGCTGTCGACGGCGTGCCGTTTTTCCGCCGAACCCTCGCCATACGCCACTTGTTGGCCGGCGGTCAGGATTTGCTGCTCGGCTTGTTTGTCCGCAGTCACGCCGACCCGCCCAGACAGCACCGTGACCCGCGCGCCGTGCGCTTGCAGGCGCACTTCAAACTGCGTGCCCAACACCCGCGCCTGACCCTTTTCGGCGTCGACCACAAACGGATCTCCAGTATGCGTCACGCTGAAAAACCCGGCACCGCGCCGCAATTGAACATGGCGCTCACCGCGACTGAAATCCACCGCAATGGCGCTGTCGGCATCCAGCGTGACTTGCGACTGATCGGCCAACGTAACGGTTTTGATTTGTCCCGGTGCCGAGACATAGTCGGCACCCAGATCATCGATCCATCGCAACGGCTGCCATCCAACGCCGAAACCGATCATCATCAACAGACACGCCGCCACGGCCAGCGCGCCCGACCAACGCAGCACGCTGTGGCGGCGAGAAGAATTGATGGCATTGAGGTAACCCTGCAAGGCAAACGCTTCTTCATCGGCAAGGGTTCGTGCCGGCTCTTCACTGAGTTCCCACAACACTTGCGCCTGAGCATAAGCCTCGGCATGGGCAGGATCGGCCTGCAGCCAATGACTGAACGTGAGCTGGTCGCCGCTGCTGGGCTGGTCGTGCAACAGGCGCAGCCAGGCCAACGCGGCCTGCTCTTGCGCGGGCGTCGGGATGACGCGGTCGAATGGGTTCACGGTGCTTTCCCTGGCGAGCGCGTGGGCGGTTCCCGCAGGCTGGCCTTGCAGGCCTCGAGGGCGCGCATCATGTGTTTTTCCACAGTGCTTTGGGACAGGCCCATGGCCGTGGCGATCTCGGCGTATTTGCGACCGTGGATGCGATTGAGCAGAAAGATGTGGCGGGTGCGCTCAGGCAGCGCGCGCAACGCCGCTTCGACATGACGCAAATCGTTGCCCGCCTCCAGGGCGGCTTGCGGTTCGCTGCACTGGCTGTCTGGCGGGTCCGGCGCCCAGCCTTCGTTGACCCGCGCACGCGTGCCTTCGCTGCGCAAATGATCGATGGCGATGTTGCCGGCGCACCGCAGCAGGTAAGTGCTGAGCTCCTCGACTTGCACCAAAGGTCGACGCCAGAAGCGCAGGAACAAGTCCTGCACCAGATCAGCGGCGGTCGCCTGGCAGCCGACACGCCGGTTCACCAATGCTTCCATTTGCGAGCGCTGGGACAGGAACACCTGGAGAAAATGCGCACGGGCCCCCCGGTGTTCATCGTCGCGCAATTCCGGAGGGCTGGTGATCATCGGCTGGGCCACTGCGTCACCGCCGCTACGCCATAGCCGCCCAGCATCAGAAAAGTGACGACCAGTCGGCAGGAAACGGATAGCGTGCTGATGTTGCCTTTCATGCTTCGACCTTGAAACGGTGAGGCCGCGTGAACGTCACACGGTCAACAAGGCCGCAATACTAATGATAAAAATTCTCATACGCAAAAACTGATTCAAATGCCGGACGCCGCCTGCGTCGCCAAGGTGTTAAGCAGCCCCTCTGATTATTCTCGACACAAATAAAAACGGGCCTGCATAAGCAGACCCGTTTGTCAGTGGAAAGGTAGTAAGTGATTCAGGACTCAGCCGTTCTGTGCAGCCTGTTCGTTTTCGAGAAATTCGTCTTCCAACAGCGCATCGGCTGTGACTCTTTCGAACGGCACCACAGCGGCACGTGGTTTGCCCCGCAGTTTGCCAAACAGGTGATCCAGCGCGTGTTCAAGTTTTTCGGCCGCACCGTCGATTGCTTGCTCCAGGGTGTCGGCTTTATGAGTGACAGAAATCGGTTGATGGCCTTTTGGCCGCGCTTCCAGCTGGCAGCGCAAATCGTGGGGACCAGGCTTGTCGCCGTTCTCGTCCCGCAGATGAACCTCGACGCGTGTCAGGTTCTCTTCATATCGTTCGAGCGTGCTCTCAATGGTAGTACGTACCCACTCCTCCAGTCGTTTGCTGCTTTGAATATGGTTATCACTGTTGACTTGGATTTGCATAGTTCATCCCTTATTTCAGCTAGCTCGCGAGAGGCCCTTCGGCTAGCCCTTGGGCGTCATCACCGTGACCTCTTGGTTACACAATCGGTCTGCTCGCCGAACATTTCAACCCCTAAAAAAAGATAAATCCGGATTCGCAGAAAAAGCCGGACAAGGAGCAAAAGCGCTGTTAAGGTCGGGAGTTGGCTCGCAGCGCTCGTTTGTCATAATTGCTCACATCTGCCGTTCCGCCAGCGGGTGCAAGCTGCGAAAAACCGCCGCCTCTTCTACCAGCCAATCATGCACCGCACGCACGCCCGGATGGCTCAGCGCCCCCGGAGCATAGAGCAACACGTAGCGCTTGTGGTTGGGCACCGCCAGGCCAAACGGCACAATCAATGTCCCCCGCTCCAGCTCATCGTTAAGCAAAGTTCTTCGCGCAATCGCCACGCCCATGCCGGCAATCGCTGCTTCGATAGTCAGGTGATTGCGGTTGAAGGTGTGGCCGCGCCGCACGTCCGCACCCTCGAAACCGATGGCGTTGAGGTAAAACTCCCATTCCGCGTACTCGTAACTGCCGCGCCAGGCGGTGATGTCGTGCAATAGTGGAAAGTGCACCAGATCCGCCGGGCCGTGCAGCGGCGGCCGGCCACGCAACAGGCTCGGGGCACAGACCGGAAAGATCTGCTCGTCGAGCAAGGTTGTGGATAACAAGCCGGGGTAACTGCCGTCATTCAGATCGATAGCCAGGTCGAAATCACCCTCGTGAAGCGGCACGCTGCTGTCCTCGGCCACCAGACGTAATTGAATGTCCGGAAAGCGCTGCTGCAAGCGCGGCAATCGCGGTGTCAGCCACTTGCTCAGGAATGATGGAATCGAACGCAGCCGCAGAATTCCGCTGATCATTCCCGCGTCCAGTCGTCGCAATTCCGCATCGATGCTGCCGTACGCCTCATTGACCGTGATGGCCAGTCGCTGGCCTTCTGCGCTCAGCTCCACGCCCCGAGCGCGACGGTGAAACAGTCGAAATCCCAGCCGTTCTTCCAGTTGGCGAATTTGCTGACTGACCGCACCCGGCGTGATGTGCAGTTCTTCGGCGCAACGGGTGAACGACAAGTGCCGCGCGGCACAGGAAAACACGTGCAGCCAGACGTAAGTCTGGGCGTGCAATTGGCGA
>Ga0157371_10002113_pt1 | contig 19350 bp, 14 predicted proteins | sample C45metaG_FD_113462 | JGI IMG/M metagenome (GOLD analysis project Ga0157371, IMG submission 113462) | Corn rhizosphere microbial communities from Kellogg Biological Station, Michigan, USA - C4-5 metaG | ecosystem: Host-associated > Plants > Roots > Rhizosphere > Soil | place: USA: Michigan...
AAGATCAAAAGATCGCAGCCTGCGGCAGCTCCTACATTGGAATGCATTTCCCTGTAGGAGCTGCCGCAGGCTGCGATCTTTTGCTTTTAGCGGTTAAACCGCTCCACCAATGAATACTGGGTATTCGCGGTTTTGGTCAGCTCTTCACTCAATAACGCCGAGTTCTGCGCCTGTTCCGAGGTCTGGTCCGCCAAGTGCGAGATATTGCTGATGTTGCGGCTGATTTCTTCGGCCACCGCACTTTGCTCTTCGGTCGCAGCGGCAATCTGGGTAGTCATGTCGGTGATGTTGGCCACCGCTTCGCTGATTCCCACCAGCGCCTGATCCGCTTCCAGTACCCGCGCCACGCCTTCTTCGGCCTGGCGATGCCCGGCTTCCATGGTTTGCACCGCAGTGCTGGCGGTCTGCTGCAGCTTGGCAATCAAGGCGTGGATCTGTCCGGTGGATTCGCTGGTGCGTTGCGCCAGTTGGCGCACTTCGTCGGCCACCACCGCAAAACCACGGCCCATCTCGCCGGCACGGGCCGCTTCGATGGCGGCGTTCAAGGCCAGCAGGTTGGTCTGGTCGGCGATGCCTTTGATCACATCGACCACACCGCCGATTTCGTCGCTGTCCTTGGCCAGTTGGGTTACGGTCAGGCCGGTTTCGCCGACTACCACCGACAAGCGCTGAATGGCATCGCGGGTTTCGCCTGCGATGTCGCGACCACGTCCGGTCAGGCGATTGGCTTCCTGAGTCGCATCGGCGGTGCGTTGCACGTGGCTGGCGACTTCTTGAGTGGTGGCGGCCATCTGGTTGACGGCAGTGGCCACTTGCTCGGTTTCAACGCGTTGACGTTCCAGGCCTGTGGAGCTGTTGTGCGCCAGGGCGTCGGACTGCTTCGCTTGCTCGGTGAGGTGTTCGGCGGTGTCCTGCAGACGGGTCAGGCAGGTTTTCAGGCGTGCTTCCTGGCTGAGGATCGACATCTCCAGGCGCGCTTGCGCACCGCGGCTGTCGGTGTACATCTGCGCGATCAGCGGGTCGGAAGTGGTTTGCCCGGCCAGGACAAGCAGGCGCTTGAGGCCGCGCTGTTGCCAGCTCAAACCCATCAGTCCCAACGGCACGGAGAGGCCGGCGGCCAGGGCAAAGCCCCATTGGGATGTCAGCGTGGCGCCGATCATGAAGCTCAGCTGGCTGACCAGAATGAACGGCAGCCAGTCCTGGAGCACCGGCAGCCATTTGTCCCTTGAAGGAATCGGCGACTTGCCCTGGTTGATGCGTTGGTAGAGCGCTTCGGCACGGCGGATCTGTTCGGCGGTGGGTTTGATCCGCACCGACTCGTAACCGATCACCTGATTGCCTTCGAACACAGGCGTCACGTAGGCATTAACCCAGTAGTGATCCCCGTTCTTGCAGCGATTCTTGACAATGCCCATCCATGGCAAGCCTTGTTTCAGTGTGCCCCACATGTGCGCGAACACCGCCGCCGGGACGTCGGGGTGACGGACCTGGTTGTGCGGCGCACGGATCAGCTCTTCACGAGAAAACCCGCTGATTTCGACAAAGGCGTCGTTGCAGTAGGTGATCACGCCCTTGGCATCGGTGGTGGAAATCAACCGTTGCTGAGCCGGGAAGGTCCGTTCGCGCTGTGTGATGGGCTGGTTATTACGCATGGCTTATTCAATCCGCAAGGCTTTGAGAGGTTGTCGGCGGTGTCAGGTATTTATTGAAATTATTTTTCGATAATCAGCAGCACGTCGCAAAACAGCCATTGCATCAGCCGGCGAGCATCGGATACGTGAACAGCGCGAAATGCAGCACGTTCAGGCCGAAATGGGTGGCGATGGCCGCGCCCAAGCCGCCAAAACGGTAGGCCAGACCATAGCCGACACCCGCCAGGCTCGCCAGAAGCACCCATTGCGCGCCGGCACCCGCATGCACCAGGCCAAACAACAGCGAAGCAAGCAGTAATGCCAGGTGTTCGCCGTAGGCTCGGTGTTTCAAACACCGGCTCAGGCCGCCCTGGATATAACCGCGAAACAAGGCTTCCTCCACCAGCGTCACCAGCAACAGGTTGTTCAGCACCCACAACCCGGCTTGATCCGGCCATTTCGGCGCCCAATGGATGACGCCAAGCAAGAGCGCGCTACCCAAGGCGAGCACGGCGCTCAGGGGCAGGGCGAGTGCGGTGGCGAGGAGGGACTGGCGCAGCGAGTGCCGGCTGATGATCCACGGGCAAGCCAGCAGTAGCCAGAAACCGATCAGGGATTTGTCCAGATTCAGGTACATGGCGAACTGCACGGCGTCATCGGTGAAGCGTTGCGGGGCAATGCCGCGACCGTTGTAGAAACCCGGCAGCCAGTGCGTCGCCAGCGCCAGGGCCAGGATAATGAACACCCCGTGACCCAGGTAGCGAGCGACGGGAACCAGTTGTTGGCGAACGGCAAACCCGGCAATCAGCAGCAACGCAAAGGAAATGCCGGCGAGCCCGCCAAGGTGACCGTAGGTCAGTGCGAGCGCGTAGCCGAGGGAGAGGAGGGCCAGATACGTCCATGGCAGGGCAATCATTGGAAATCCTTGTGTCCAGAAACTGGCCGGGTACCGCGGTTCTCTGGGGGAGGTGTTGTTCAGGGGATTGGCGCTCGACACATAATCCCCGTGGGAGAGAGCCTGCTCGCGATAGCGTCATCGCATTCACATCAATTTCCCTGATACACCGCTATCGCGAGCAAGCTCGCTCCCACAGTGACGGTGGTGTCCGGCATACAAAAGCGCGGCGATTATAGAGACGAAATATCCCCACAACAAAAAACACCGCCCGAAGGCGGTGTTTTTGTCAGCGGTGGATCACGACGCAATCAACTGCCGCAATACATAATGCAAAATCCCCCCCGACTTGAAGTACTCCACTTCGTTGAGCGTATCGATCCGGCACAACACCTCGACTTTCTCGCGCTGGCCATCCTCGCGGGTGATCACCAGGGTCAGGTTCATTCGCGGCGTCAGCTCGACGCCAGTCAAACCCTGGATATCCAGGGTTTCCTTGCCGGTGAGGTTCAGGCTCTTGCGGTTCTGATCCAGCTTGAACTGCAACGGCAGCACGCCCATGCCCACCAGGTTGGAACGGTGGATGCGCTCGAAGCTTTCGGCAATGACCGCTTTCACACCCAGCAGATTGGTGCCCTTGGCCGCCCAGTCGCGGCTTGAACCCGTGCCGTATTCCTGACCGGCGATCACCACCAGCGGCGTGCCCGACGCTTGATAGCGCATGGCGGCATCGTAAATCGGCATCCTTTCTCCGGTGGGGATGTAAATAGTGTTGCCGCCTTCTTCTCCGCCGAGCATTTCGTTGCGAATACGGATGTTGGCGAAAGTGCCGCGCATCATCACTTCGTGGTTGCCGCGACGCGAGCCGTAGGAGTTGAAGTCCCGCGGCTCCACGCCTTTTTCGCGCAGGTAATGGCCGGCGGGACTGTCAGCCTTGATGTTGCCGGCGGGCGAGATGTGGTCAGTGGTCACCGAATCGCCGAGCAGCGCGAGAATCCTCGCCGCAGCGACATCCTTGACCACCGGCGGTGGCCCGCCGATGTCATCGAAGAACGGTGGGTGCTGGATGTAGGTCGAATCGTCCTGCCAGACATAAGTCGCCGCTTGCGGCACTTCAATGGCCTGCCACTGCTCGTCACCGGCAAACACTTCGGCGTATTCCTTGTGGAACATGGCGGTGTTGACTTGATTCACTGCATCCGCGATTTCCTTGGTGCTTGGCCAGATGTCCCGCAGGTAAACCAGGTTGCCATCCTTGTCAGTGCCCAAAGGCTCGCTGCTGATATCGATGCGTACCGTGCCAGCCAGCGCATAGGCAACGACCAGCGGAGGGGAGGCCAGCCAGTTGGTTTTCACCAGCGGGTGCACGCGTCCTTCAAAGTTGCGATTGCCCGACAGCACCGAGGCGACGGTCAGGTCGGCAGCCTGAATGGCTTTTTCAATCGGCTCCGGCAACGGCCCGGAGTTGCCGATGCAGGTGGTGCAGCCGTAGCCGACCAGGGCAAAACCCAGCTCATCCAGGTACTGAGTCAGGCCTGCAGCCTTGTAGTAGTCGGTGACCACTTTGGAGCCAGGGGCCAGCGAACTCTTGACCCACGGTTTGCGCTTGAGGCCTTTCTCCACAGCTTTCTTGGCCACCAGGCCCGCGGCCATCATCACGCTCGGGTTGGAGGTGTTGGTGCACGAGGTGATTGCCGCGATCACCACCGCGCCGTTTTTCAACCGGTAGACCTGGCCGTCGTATTCGTAGTCGGCTTCACCGGCCAGATCGGCATTGCCCACCGCAACGCCACCGCCGCCCTCACTTTCGAGGCGACCGACTTCCTTGCTGGTGGGTTTGAATTGCAGGTCGATGAAGTCGCTGAACGCCTGTGCGACATTCGGCAGCGAGACGCGGTCTTGCGGGCGTTTTGGTCCGGCAAGGCTGGCTTCGACGCTGGCCATGTCCAGCGCCAGGGTGTCGGTGAACACCGGCTCCTGGCCCGGCAACCGCCACAGGCCTTGGGCTTTGCTGTAGGCCTCGACCAGTTTCACGGTTTCCAGTGGGCGACCCGACAGGCGCAAGTATTCGAGGGTGATGTCGTCCACCGGGAAGAAGCCGCAGGTGGCGCCGTATTCCGGAGCCATGTTGGCGATGGTCGCGCGGTCGGCCAGCGGCAGGTCGGCGAGGCCGTCGCCGTAGAACTCGACGAACTTGCCGACCACGCCTTTCTTGCGCAGCATCTGCGTGACGGTCAATACCAGGTCAGTGGCGGTGATGCCTTCCTTGAGCTTGCCGGTCAATTTGAAGCCGATCACTTCCGGAATCAGCATCGACACCGGTTGTCCGAGCATCGCCGCTTCCGCTTCAATCCCGCCGACGCCCCAGCCTAGTACGCCGAGGCCGTTGATCATGGTGGTGTGGGAGTCGGTGCCGACCAGGGTGTCGGGGAAGGCGTAGGTGCGGCCGTCCTCATCCTTGGTCCAGACGGTGCGGCCCAGGTATTCAAGGTTCACCTGGTGGCAAATGCCGGTGCCCGGTGGCACCACGCTGAAGTTGTCGAAGGCGCTCTGGCCCCAGCGCAGGAAGGCGTAACGTTCACCGTTGCGCTGCATTTCGATGTCGACGTTCTGCTCGAAGGCGCTGGCGCTGGCGAACTTGTCGACCATCACCGAGTGGTCGATCACCAGGTCCACCGGCGACAACGGGTTGATCCGCTGCGGATCGCCGCCGGCCTTGGCCATGGCAGCGCGCATGGCGGCCAGGTCGACCACGGCGGGCACGCCGGTAAAGTCCTGCATCAGCACTCGCGCGGGGCGGTACTGGATTTCGCGATCGGAGCGTCGCTCCTTGAGCCAGGCGGCAATCGCCCGCAGGTCGGCGCCGGTGACGGTTTTTTCGTCCTCCCAGCGCAGCAGGTTTTCCAACAGTACTTTCAACGACATCGGTAATTTGTCGAGATCACCGAGGCTCTTGGCAGCGTCGGGCAGACTGAAATAATGGTAGGTCTTGTCGTCGACTTGCAGGGTTTTAAGGGATTTAAGGCTATCGAGGGACGGCATTGCGATCACTCCTTTGAGTCCGCACGGCTACGGACTGAGGGGACGGACAGAGCATTCAACCTAGCCCTGTTTGAGCGTTAAAGCTAATAACTGGACTCTATGGATAAGTCCAAGGTTCCGATCTCGGCTATCATGCGCCGGTTTTCGTGACAGGCTTTGCTTCAACGCAAGTCTGGGCATCGCGCAGTGGCTGAATTTCTCGCCATCTGCCCAGGAGTAACAATGAACACCCTCTTTATGCATTGCCGGCCGGGCTTCGAAGGCGAAGTCTGTTCCGAGATTTCCGAACACGCCGCACGGCTGAACGTGGCCGGTTATGCCAAGGCCAAGACCGCCAGCGCCTTCGCCGAGTTCATCTGCACCGAAGAAGACGGCGCCGAGCGCTTGATGCGCGGCCAGCGGTTCGCCGAGTTGATCTTTCCACGCCAATGGGCCCGCGGGATCTTCATCGACCTGCCGGAAACCGACCGCATCAGCGTGATCCTCGCGCACATGGCCGACTTCCCGCTGTGCGGGAGCCTGTGGCTGGAAATGGTCGACACCAATGATGGCAAAGAGCTTTCAAACTTCTGCAAGAAATTCGAAGTTCACCTGCGCAAGGCGCTGATGGCGGCGGGCAAGCTGGTCGAAGACGCCCACAAGCCACGTCTGCTGCTGACGTTCAAAAGTGGCCGCGAAGTATTCATGGGCCTGGCCGAGTCGAATAACTCGGCGATGTGGCCGATGGGCATTCCACGCCTGAAGTTCCCCCGTGAAGCGCCGAGCCGTTCGACGCTGAAACTGGAGGAGGCCTGGCACCATTTCATCCCCCGCGACCAGTGGGATGAGCGCTTGCACAGCGACATGACCGGCGTCGACCTCGGCGCCGCACCCGGTGGCTGGACCTGGCAACTGGTCAATCGTGGCATGCTGGTAACCGCCATCGACAACGGACCGATGGCCGAAAGCCTGATGGACACCGGCCTGGTGCAACACTTGATGGCAGACGGTTTCACCTTCAAGCCCAAGCAGCCGGTGGACTGGATGGTCTGCGACATCGTCGAGAAACCGGCGCGCAACGCTGCGATGCTCGAAGAGTGGATTGGCGAGGGGCATTGCCGCGAAGCGGTGGTCAATCTCAAGTTGCCAATGAAACAGCGTTATGCCGAAGTGAAGCGTTTGCTGGAGCGGATTGCCGATGGCTTCAAGGCCCGTGGCATTCGGGTCGAGATTGGCTGCAAGCAGCTCTATCACGACCGCGAAGAAGTGACCTGCCATTTGCGCCGGCTTGACGTAAAGAAACCCAAGTCCCGCTGATTCACATGGATCCCTGTGGGAGCGAGCCTGCTCGCGATGAGGCCATTACATTCAGCATTTGTGCTGCCTGAGCCACCGCTATCGCGAGCAGGCTCGCTCCCACAGGTCTTGTGTACGCCACAGATGACGTTTAACCCGGCAATGCGCGACAATGCCGGCCAGTTTCAGGAGTTAATCATGAGTGAAATGCTTGATACGCCGGTAGACGGCACCCTCGACGCCACCGGCCTGAACTGCCCGGAACCGGTGATGATGCTGCACCAGCACATCCGTGACCTGGTGCCTGGCGGCCTGCTCAAGGTAATTGCGACCGATCCCTCGACCCGTCGCGACATTCCCAAATTCTGCGTGTTTCTCGACCACGAACTGGTCGCGCAGCACGAAGAGGCGGGCACTTACCTGTACTGGATCCGCAAGAAACTCGCTTAACTCGCCGAAGAGCTGATGCGGATCCGCTTGCGTGCACTGCGCGTGAGACGGATCGACAGCATCAGCGCCGCGCAGCTCAAGCCCACGATCAAACCCTGCCACAGCCCGCTCGGGCCGCTCGGTGTGCCGAACCAGTCGGTCAAGCCCAAGGCGTAACCCACCGGCAAACCGATCCCCCAATAGGCGAACAGGGTCAGGATCATCGTCACCCGCGTGTCCTGATAACCGCGCAACGCGCCGGCCGCGGTCACCTGGATCGCATCAGAAAACTGGAACAGCGCCGAATACACAATCAGCATCGACGCCACGCGAATCACCGTAGGATCAGCCGTATAGATCGTTGCGATGTGTTCGCGCAGCAACAGCATCATGCTCGCCGAAATACAGGCGTAAGCCAGCGCCGTGCCCATGCCGACCCCGGCAGCGAAGCGAGCCTCGCGCGGTTCCTGGCGCCCGAGCGCCTGGCCGACCCGAACCGTCACCGCCATGCCCAGGGAGTAGGGGATCATGAACACCAGCGAGCTGAAGTTCAGCGCGATCTGATGTCCGGCAACCACTGTGGCGCCGAGACTGCCGATCAGCAGGGCGATCACCGCGAAAATGCTCGACTCGGCGAACACTGCAATACCGATGGGCAGGCCGATGCCCAGCAGGCGTTTGATCACCGACCATTGTGGCCAGTCGAAACGGCTGAACAACTGACTCGACTGATAGGCCGGTGCCCAGCGCTCCCAGCCGGCCATCCCCAGCGCCATCACCCACATCACGATCGCCGTGGCCCAGCCACAGCCAACACCGCCCATGGCGGGCACACCGAAGTGGCCGTAGATGAAGACGTAGTTCAGTGGAATGTTCAGCGCCAGGCCGCACAAGCCAAGGACCATCGCCGGGCGTGTGCGGCCCAGGCCGTCACTGAAGCAGCGCAACACATGGTAGATGGCAACGGCGGGCAGGCCGCTGGCGATGCCGTGCAGGTACTGCATGCACGGGCCGATCAGCTCTGGATCGACCTTCATCTTGTGCAGGATCGGTTCGGCGCTGAACAGCATGGCCGTCGCCATCAAGCCCACGACCAATGCCAGCCACAGCGCCTGACGCACGATCGGACCGATCTCGCTGTGAGTGCCGGCGCCGAAACGCTGGGCGACTTTCGGGGTGGTGGCCAGCAGGGTGCCGGTCATCAGCAGGAACACCGGCACCCAGATCGAGTTGCCGAGCGCCACCGCCGCCAGGTCGCGCGGTCCGACCCGACCGGCCATCACCGCATCGACGAAGCCCATCGCGGTGGTTGCCAGCTGCGCGATCATGATCGGCAGCGCGAGCGCGAGCAGGGTTTTGAGCTCCAGGCGAACCCGGGCCGGGCGGGTGAAGGAAGTAGCGGCGGGGCGGTCAGTCACGGAATTCAAGGGCGAAACGTCCAAAGATTTTGAGGCGCAAGGCGGCGCATTCTACGCGTTGACACAGCGGTCAGGAAAAGTCCTGTGTTAGGGATTTGTAAGCGGTTTGCGGATGTTTATGCATCCCGGGTGGCCCATCACCTGCATCTACGCCTAAACTGCCGATCCCCCAAAGGAGCCTGCCATGCTGATTGTTGCCGACGAAAATATCCCGCTGCTCGATGCCTTCTTCGAACGTTTCGGCGAAATCCGCCGGGTGCCGGGACGCTCCATCGACCGCGCTACTGTCGAGCAGGCCGATGTACTGCTGGTACGTTCGGTGACCAACGTTAACCGCACGCTGCTCGAAGGCAGCAAGGTGCGTTTTGTCGGCACCTGCACCATCGGCACCGACCACCTGGATCTGGACTACTTCCAGCAGGCCGGCATCACCTGGTCCAGCGCACCCGGCTGCAATGCCCGGGGCGTGGTCGACTACGTGCTCGGCAGTCTGTTGACCCTGGCCGAGATCGAGGGCGTCGACCTGAACCAGCGCACTTACGGCGTGATCGGTGCCGGTGAAGTCGGTGGTCGCCTGGTCAAGGTTCTGCGTGGCCTGGGCTGGAACGTGCTGGTGTGCGATCCGCCAAGGCAAGTCGCTGAAGGCGGCGATTACGTCAGTCTCGAACACATCATCGAACAATGCGACGTCATCAGCCTGCACACTCCTTTGAAGAAACACGGCGCCCAGTCGACCTGGCATCTGTTCGACAGAAACCGCCTGAACAAGCTCAAGCACGGTGCCTGGCTGATCAACGCCAGTCGAGGCCCGGTGGTAGACAACGCCGCCCTGCGCCAGGTGTTGATGCAGCGTGAAGACCTGCAAGCGGTGCTCGACGTTTGGGAAGGTGAACCCGAAGTCGATGTGGCGCTGGCAGAGCTCTGCGTGTTGGCGACACCGCACATTGCCGGTTACAGCCTTGATGGCAAGCAGCGTGGGACGGCGCAGATCTACCAGGCGTATTGCGATTTTAGCGGGCAAGCGCCGCAGGTCAGTTTGAGCGATTTGCTGCCGGCGCCGTGGTTGTCGCATGTCACCCTGAGCGCCGAAAGCGATCCGGCCTGGGCACTGGCAATGCTCTGCCGCGGCGTGTACGACCCGCGCCGCGACGATGCGGATTTCCGTCGTAGCCTTGTCGGCAATGTGAGCGAGCAGCGTGCGGCGTTTGATGCGTTGCGCAAGCATTACCCGCAGCGACGCGAGATCGATGGGCTCAAGGTGCGGATCGAGGGGGATTCGCCTGAGTTACTGAAGATTGTGTCGGCTTTGGGTGCGTTGACTGTCTGAAAAATGGGGTTGGCGCCATCGCGAGCAGGCTCGCTCCCACATTGATTTGTGGTACGCAAAAGCTGTATTCGCTGGAGATTTCTTGTGGGAGCGAGCCTGCTCGCGATGGCCGCGCCACAATTTCCGGAAAAACACCCATAAAAAACCCGGCCATCAGTGCCGGGTCAAGAAGACGGTGGCTATATCACTCTTGTTCGGCAGGCTTGACCAATCGCTTTTCCAGTTCGCGGCAAGCGTCCTGGATCATGTCTTCTGTGATCGGTACTTCGCGCCCATCCTTATCGATAATCGAGCAACCCAGAGACTGGTCGCGCTTTGTGCGGATCACTTGAATCTTGTCATCGCTGCTGTGTTGCAAGGACATGGCCTGTCTCCTCTTCAGGTTGTGCGCCTACTTTAAAACCGGCAGGTGACCGGGCTATGACAACTCCCTACGGTCTTTCCAGATCGGCAACCCCACTCCACCAGAAATTCCCGAATGTTGCCACCCGCACTTTAGACCGATAGCGTCTAGCGCCTAGTCTCTGCGGTCATAATTAAAGTGATTCATTGTGATTTACAACGTTTCAGCCCTCGTTGAGCGGTGTAGGCTGAGCCATCCAATGCGTACCTGGAAAACCTAGATGCTCTCTGCCCGTCACCGCCGCGCGCTCCGCCTTACCTTGGGATTTCTGACGCCCTATCGCTGGCAAGCCTTCGGTGCTTTGCTCGCGTTGATCGTCACCGCCGGCATCACCTTGTCCATGGGGCAGGGAATTCGGTTGTTGGTGGATCAGGGGTTCATGACCCAGTCGCCGCACTTGCTCAACCAGTCCATCGGCCTGTTCATGGTGTTGGTGGTGGGGCTGGCGATCGGCACCTTTGCGCGCTTTTATCTGGTGTCCTGGATCGGCGAGCGCGTTGTCGCAGACATCCGCCGGCAAGTGTTCAATCACCTGGTTTATCTGCATCCGGGTTTCTACGAAGACAATCGCAGCTCCGAGATTCAGTCGCGCCTGACCGCCGACACGACGTTGCTGCAATCGGTGATCGGCTCCTCGTTGTCGCTGTTTCTGCGCAATTTGCTGATGGTGATCGGCGGGATCGTCTTGCTGTTCATCACCAACCCCAAACTCACCAGCATTGTCGTGGTGGCGCTGCCACTGGTGATCGCGCCGATCCTGATCTTCGGCCGCCGGGTGCGCAGTTTGTCGCGCCTGAGTCAGGACCGGATTGCCGACATCGGCAGCTATGTTTCCGAAACCCTTGGCCAGATAAAAACCGTGCAAGCCTACAACCACCAGGTCCAGGACGAGCAACGATTTGCCGTCACGGTTGAAGAGGCGTTCAACACCGCTCGCAAACGCATCTTCCAGCGGGCCTGGCTGATTACGCTGGTGATCGTGCTGGTGCTGGGCGCTGTCGGCGTGATGCTCTGGGTCGGCGGCATGGACGTGATCGCCGGGCGCATCTCGGCGGGGGAACTGGCGGCATTTGTCTTCTACAGCCTGATTGTCGGCAGCGCCTTCGGCACGTTGAGCGAAGTGATCGGTGAGCTGCAGCGCGCGGCAGGGGCGGCGGAACGTATTGCCGAGTTGCTGCGTTCGGAAAACATCATCCAGCCGCCAACCGCTGGCCTGGTGACCCTGCCTGATCGGGTGAAGGGCAATCTGGCTCTGCAAGACGTGCGCTTTTCCTATCCTTCACGCCCAGAGAGTTATGCCGTCGATGGCTTGAGCCTCACCATCAATGCCGGGGAAACCCTCGCCCTGGTTGGTCCGTCCGGTGCCGGCAAGTCAACGGTGTATGACCTGCTGCTGCGTTTCTACGATCCGGCATCAGGGCAGATTCTTTTGGATGGCGTGCCGCTGACCCAGCTCGATCCCCTCGACCTGCGCCGCTGTTTCGCCCTGGTTTCACAAAACCCGGCACTGTTCTTCGGCAGCATCGAAGAGAACATCCGCTACGGCAATCCGACGGCGACCCTGGACCAGGTCCAGGAAGCAGCAAAAATCGCCTACGCCCATGAGTTCATCGAGCAAATGCCCAATGGCTACCAGACTCACCTGGGTGACGGCGGTCTCGGTTTGTCCGGCGGCCAGCGTCAACGTCTGGCCATCGCCCGGGCTTTGCTGGTGGACGCACCCATCCTGCTGCTGGACGAAGCCACCAGCGCCCTCGACGCACAGAGCGAACACCTGATCCAGCAAGCCCTGCCCAGCCTGATGAAAAACCGCACCACACTGGTCATCGCCCATCGTTTGGCTACGGTGAAAAACGCCGATCGGATCGCGGTGATGGACCAGGGAAAACTGGTGGCGGTGGGAACGCATCAGGAGCTGATTGCGAGCAATGCGCTGTATGCGCGACTGGCGGCGTTGCAGTTCAGTGATGGACACGTAGCGGCATGAATGAGAGCTGCTGAATGCTGCTGGGTTCGGGCATTATGTCGACCTCTGTTGCGAACCTGGATGAGGATATGAGCCGTTATCAGCCACCATTGACCCTGACCACCAGAATGCTGGCGTTGATCGCCGAGATCAGCGAACAAATCGGTCAGCTGACGGCTTTGGACGAGCGCCTGCAGACACCTCAACTACGTCGTAGTAATCGAATTCGTACGATTCAGGCTTCTTTGGCGATCGAGAACAACACGCTCAGCATTGAGCAAGTGACCGCAGTCCTGGCAGGGCGACGAGTACTTGGCCTGCCGCGAGAAATCCAGGAAGTGCGTAATGCGTTCGCGACTTATGAAGCCATGCCTGCGTGGCGGTCGAGCAGCCGCGCCGATCTGCTACGGGCGCATGAGTTGCTGATGGGTGGATTGATTGACGACTGTGGGCAGTTTCGTCGAGCCGGTGTAGGTATTTACCGTGGCGAGAAGTTGGTCCACATGGCCCCGCCACCGAGTCGTGTTGCGCACTTGATGGACGATTTACTGGCATGGCTTGGGGATTCGGATTGGCATCCTTTGATCGTCAGCTGCGTGTTCCACTACGAATTCGAGTTCATTCATCCCTTCGCTGATGGAAATGGTCGGATGGGGCGACTCTGGCAAACCTTGATACTCAGTCAATGGAGATCGGTGTTGGCTTATCTGCCAGTCGAAGCGGTTATTCGAGAGCAGCAGGATGCCTATTACGCAGCATTGTCGGCGGCAGACCAGTTGGCTGATTCGACACCTTTCGTCGAGTTCATGCTGCAAGCGTTGAGTGTTGCGTTGAAGGAAGCGGCTGCCGCTGAATCAGTAACCGACCTAGTAACCGACCTAGTAACCGACCTAGTAACCGACCTAGTAACCGACCCAGTAGCGAAATTGCTGGCAGCGCTTCATGTAAATGGTCCGCTTAAAATCAGCGACTTGATGGTTGAGGTCGGGTTGGCGCACAAGGCCACCTTTCGGGCTAACTACCTCAAGCCTGCATTGGCTGCTGATTTGATTGAGATGACCCATCCCGAATCGCCAAGCAGCCCGGCTCAAAAGTACCGTCTGACCTCGCAGGGTAAACAGACTGCCGCACGGCTCAAATCGGCGTAGACGTTCTTAAGGTAAAAAAAAATGCCCGCATCAATCGATGCGGGCATTTTTGTTCAGCAGGTCAAACCATCCTCACTGATCGTCAAAATACCGCTCATGCCAATCCACCAGTGGCTGTGGCGAGTTGAGTTTCTGGCCGTAGATCACCGAGTACGACAGCACGTTTTGTACGTACTGGCGGGTTTCGTCGAACGGGATGCTCTCCACCCACACGTCGAAGCTCAGGTGATCGGCACCGCGCAACCACTGGCGAACACGGCCAGGGCCGGCGTTGTAGGCGGCAGAGGCGAGAACGCGGTTGCCGTTGAACTGACTGTGAACCTGGCTCAGGTAGGCGGCGCCGAGCTGGATGTTTTTGTCCGGGTCGAGCACTTGTTGCGGCGAGGCCAAGGGGATGCTGAATTTACGCGCGGTTTCCTTGGCGGTGCCCGGCATCAGTTGCATCAGGCCGCTGGCGCCGACGCCGGAGCGGGCGTCGTCCATGAAGGCGCTTTCCTGACGAGTGATGGCAAACACCCAGCTCGAGTGCAGGCCACGGACCTTGGCTTCACGCACCATGGTTTCGCGGTGGGCCATCGGGAAGCGGATGTCCAGATCGTCCCAGTATTGCGCCTGGCTGATGGTGCGGATCGCCGGGAAATACCATTTCAGGTCGTAGGCCAGTTTTGCCTGGGCGACCATTTCATCCCGATTGAAGTGTCGGCTGACGTGATACCACTCACGGCGTCCATCGACGATCTGCCCGCGAGCGTGAAACTCCAGGGCGCGACGAATGCCCGGCGTGTTGCGCACCTTGTTCATCAATGCCTGGCTCAGCACCAACGGCTTGTTCGCCAGCGAATAGGGAGACTGCGAACGGTCGGCGGCGAGGAAGCCGTAGAAATCGCGCTCACGGGCGAGATTCTTGTAGAGCGTTTGCGCTTCCGGGTTCTGCGGCTGCGCCAGTTCCAGGCTGCGAGCCTGCCAGTAGCGCCAGCGATTGGTGATCGCCAGATCCTGCGGCAAGCGGCGGGTCAGTTGATACGCATCGTCCCAGCGGGCCAGACGCAGCAACAGACGCAGGCGCCATTCCGACACGGTGTTGTCGCGCAGCTCAGGATCGTATTTGGTCATGACGTCCAGCGCACGCGGGTCGAACCGACGGGCGAGGGTCAAGCCGATTTCACGGGCGATGGCCACTTTCTCATCACGGGAGAAATGCATGCTGCTGGCATAGCCATCGAGCAACTCCATGGCCTTGTCGGGATCCTGGCGGGCCAGGCGGCGCAGGCCGAGGCTGACCACGTCGGACATTGGCTCATCGGCCGGGGTGAAGCGCGAAGGCTGGTTGAGCAGCTCGGGTTTTTGCGCTACATCGACCAGCAAGCGTCCTCGAGGGGCCAGGGTGGTCAGGCCGCTGACCAGGCTGTTGGCCAACGGATAGTTGCGCGCCTGGGCGGCGAGCTTGGTGCGCTCCCAGCGTTTCTGTTCGGTCAGTTGGCCTTCGGCGGCCCATTGCCCAAACAGCGCATCGCACGCAGCGGGCTGGGATTTGCCGGTCAGCCAGAGTTTATTCGCGTTGGCGTAGCCTTCGGTTTTCTGGTTGTGACCGATCTGATACTGCGCGTTCAGGCAGTCCAGCTCCGTGAAGTTGAGCTTGGGATCGTAGTACTTGACGAAGGTCGCCCAGTCACCGCGCTCGGCCAGCCAGCGCAACCAGCGCAGTTTCATCCAGTTGGCCTGCGGCAGGTCGCCGTGTTCGGCCAGAAATTTTTCGATCTCGGCATTGCTGGCGGTTTTCAGCCGAGCGGTCAGTTCATCGTAAGCCAGGTACGGCTCCAGCGGATAATCGCTGAGGGCCTGGCTGTAGCGGAAATAAGGGCCGGTATCGCCCTTGGCCAGGGCACGCTTGGCCTCATCGTAATATTGACGTTGGGTAGACAGGTCCACCGCCTGAGCGGTTTGAACGGCAGCGGCAGAGAGAATCAAACACGATAAAAAACTAAAAATGCGACTGCGCATGAGACGTCCGGGCAGAGAAAATCATGACAAGTGCTGACGTAAGTCGCACTGGATAATCTGTAGCTTAGCCTTTTGCCAGCAATGGGCGAAAGCTTTGGCGGCCTTGCGGCACAAGTTCGCAACAATTGTCATGCAGAGTGCTACGAAGGTGAAATTGCCGGCCTTCTGAAGCCTCAAGTCAGGTAGAATACGCGCCCGGTTTTTGGAGAAGCTCATGACCCTGCTCAAATTCAGCGATGTGTCCCTTGCTTTCGGCGCTATGCCGTTGTTGGACAAGGTGTCCTGGCAGATCGCCCGTGGAGAGCGGGTGTGCATCATCGGCCGCAACGGCACTGGCAAGTCCAGCATGATGAAGCTCGTCAAGGGCGACCAGAAGCCCGATGAGGGCTCCGTCTGGCGTGCGCCAGGCCTCAAGATTGGCGAATTGCCGCAAGAATTGCCGGTAGCCGACGAGCGGACCGTGTTCGACGTGGTTGCCGAAGGCCTGGACGGTGTCGGCGAGCTGCTCGCGCAGTATCACCACCTGAGCCAGAACATCGTCACCGATGCCGATCTGGACAAACTGATGCATGTCCAGCACGACCTCGAAGCCCGTGATGGCTGGCGTCTGCAGCAATTGGTCGACAGCACCTTGAGCCGTCTGCAATTGCCGGCCGACAAAACCCTCGCCCAATTGTCCGGCGGCTGGCGTCGTCGCGTCCTGCTGGCTCAGGCCCTGGTTTCTGAACCGGACCTGCTGCTGCTCGACGAACCGACCAACCACTTGGACATCGGTGCGATTGCCTGGCTCGAAGAAGCGCTGAAGGATTTCCAGGGCGCGGTGCTGTTCATCACGCACGACCGTTCATTCCTGCAGAACCTCGCCACCCGCATTCTGGAACTGGATCGCGGCGGCCTGATCGACTGGAACGGCGACTACGCCAGTTTCCTCGTTCACAAAGAAGCCTCACTGGCGGCTGAAGAGACCGCCAACGCGCTGTTCGACAAGAAGCTGGCCCAGGAAGAAGTCTGGATCCGCCAGGGCATCAAGGCGCGTCGCACCCGTAACGAAGGCCGCGTACGCGCCTTGAAAGCCCTGCGCGTCGAGCGTAGCGAGCGTCGTGAGCGTACCGGCAAGGCCAACATTCTGTTGGACACCGCTGACAAATCCGGCAAGCAGGTGATGGTCCTCGAGAACGTGAGCTTCGCTCACCCGGGTGGCCCGTTCCTGATCAAGGACTTCTCGATGGTCCTGACGCGCGGCGACCGTATCGGTCTGCTCGGCGCCAACGGTACCGGCAAGACTACATTGCTCAAGCTGATGCTCAGCGGTCTGCAACCGACCAGCGGTACAGTGGAAGAGGGGACGCGCATCGACGTGGCCTACTTCGACCAGTTGCGCCATCAGCTGGATCTGGAAAAGACCGTGATCGACAACGTCGCCGAAGGTCGCGACTTCATCGATATCGATGGTCAGAGCCGTCACGTGCTGAGCTACCTCGGCGACTTCCTGTTCAGCCCGCAGCGTGCCCGCACGCCGGTCAAGGCGCTGTCGGGTGGTGAGCGTGCGCGCCTGCTGCTGGCGAAACTGTTCAGCAAGCCGGCCAACCTGCTGGTTCTCGACGAACCGACCAACGACCTCGACGTGGAAACCCTCGAGCTGCTGGAAGAGGTCTTGCTGACCTTCAATGGCACCGTGCTCATGGTCAGCCACGACCGGGCATTCCTCGACAACGTGGTGACCAGCACCCTGGTTTTCGAAGGTGAAGGCAAGGTTCGCGAATACGTCGGTGGTTATCAGGACTGGTTGCGTCAGGGCGGTTCGCCGCGTCTGTTGGGCGTGACCGAAAGCAAATCCGGCAAGGCCGACCTGACTTCCGCGGTCGTGACTGCCGAAGCAGCGCCGGTGGCAGCGGCGGTCGAAGCGCCGGTGGCGAAGAAAAAGCTCAGCTACAAATTGCAGCGTGAGCTGGAAATGTTGCCGGGCCAGATTGAAGTCATGGAAAAGCAGATCGCTACCGTTGAAGCTCAGATGGCAGATACGGCTTTCTATCAGCGTCCGGCGACGGAGACAGCCGCGGTGATCGCTCAGCTGGAACAGTTGCAGGCTGAACTGGACGTGATGGTCGAGCGCTGGGCCGAGCTGGATGCCTGATTGACCCTGCGATAAAAAAGCCCGGCGCTCAGTGATGAGCGCCGGGCTTTTTGCATGGGTTGCGATCTACAGGCTGTTGTAGGTGTTCTGTGGCGCGGTTAGCTCTTGATCAGGCGAACCGCGAGTACATCGCAAGGTGCACCGTGCAGCACGTCATTGGCGGTCGAGCCCAGCAGCAGTGCCAGGCCGTGTCGACCATGGCTACCCACCACGATCAGGTCGCAGGTTTGCTCCTTGGCCAGGTGATGGATCTCCTGGCGTGGCTGGCCGTAGGTCAGGTGGCTGTATTCCTTGGAGAGTTCCGGGTATTTCACGATCAACCGGTCCAGTCGCTCCTTGGCCTGATCAAACTGCTGTTGTTGCAGTTGTGACAGGTCCATGGGGACGTCGCCGCCAAAGGCCATGGCCATGGGTTCGACGATGTGCACCAGGGATAATTTCGCACCGCTGCTCACCGATAGCTCGCGAGCGCGGTGGATGACAGGGTCGCACTCTTCGGTTAGGTCTACAGCGACCAGAATGTGGGTGTAGGGCATGAGGTGCTCCTCCTGAGGATTGCAATATTGGTAAGTATGGCTGGTTTCAAGCGCATTGGTTCCAAAGTGACTCAAAGCGCCCATCAAGAATCGGGAGTACAGATATGACGGTCTGGATAGTGGTGTCAATCCTGCTGGTGGTACTGAGCCCGCTGGCATGGCTGCGCCCGTCGCGCGGGCAGAGTGGTCGAATGGCGTTGCGCATGGAGGCGCGACGCATTGGGCTGTCCATGCAACTGGCACCTCAAGAGTGGCCGCACTGGCTGAGTCAGGAGCCGCCGAGCCCTTGTGCCCAGTACCATCGGCCGCGTCGTGGCAGCCAGCCCGCGTGCTGGAGTTACTGGCAAAAGTCGCCGGGTGTGTGGGTGAATCAGTGGCAGGAAGTCTGCGAGGATCAAGCGCTGCTCAATCATTTCGAAAAATTGCCAGCCAATGTCTACAAGGTCGAGGCGGACAAGCAAATGATCACGCTGTATTGGGGCGAAAAAGGAGAAGCGACAGTATTGCAGGACATCGATGCGGTGCTGAAAGCGCTGGCATGACCCGTGGACATTTCGCGCTGCAATGGCGCGAAACCTCCGACAGACAGGCAATAAAAAGCCCGACATCATCATCGGGCCGGGGTTGGCCAGGCAGGCCGGTAATTCTTTGCGTCGCTGAATCTTCGCCGGGCATTCGCCAACAGCATTGATATTTTTTCTCAGGTTCCTGCCAGCGTAGCTTGTTAAACAAAGGCTGCAGCGAATTAGGGCGACTTTTCTAACTATTGATTCTATGAATGGCTACACATGCATCCGCGTGTTGAAGATCTTCGCAGTACGGAAGTGACCGCAAAGTCGCGTTTCAACCCGTATTTTGGGCGATTGACAATTGTCGGAAATTCCGTGAAGGTGGCGTACCCAAATCAAACGGGCGTATGAATTGAGCGTTTGTTTTCAGATCGCTCCTACAGAATCCCGACTATCGCGTTGGCGGGTGTGCCGGGTGGATGGGCGTAGCATCGACGTTAAACGTCCTGCCAAGCCATTTGCCTGCGTCCGACGTGTACTGTTCAGCTTCCATATCGTGGAGATCAGTTGATGATTTACGAAGGTAAAGCCATCACGGTTAAGGCTCTTGAAAGTGGCATCGTCGAATTGAAATTC
>Ga0157371_10002114_pt1 | contig 19341 bp, 15 predicted proteins | sample C45metaG_FD_113462 | JGI IMG/M metagenome (GOLD analysis project Ga0157371, IMG submission 113462) | Corn rhizosphere microbial communities from Kellogg Biological Station, Michigan, USA - C4-5 metaG | ecosystem: Host-associated > Plants > Roots > Rhizosphere > Soil | place: USA: Michigan...
CATGAAGGCCTTAATTGAGGCGGGTTATGTGTATATCGCAGCGCCACCGTTGTACCTGGTTAAAAAAGGTAAAGAGCAGGAGTACTGCTGGAATGACCAGCAACGTGATGCAGCGGTGCAACGCTTAAAAGGTGCAGGTAAAGAAGAAAGTGTACACATCCAGCGCTATAAAGGTCTTGGAGAGATGAACGCGGAGCAACTTTGGGAAACGACTTTGAACCCGGCTACGCGTACCTTGATGCAAGCAACTATCGATAATGCAGCAGATTGTGACCATACCTTCTCTATGTTGATGGGTGATGAGGTTGCACCTCGCCGGGATTTCATCGAGCGCAATGCGAAATATGCGAAGATCGACGCTTAAGACTTAGATCTTACTAATACATACAACCCGGTAAGCTTTACAGTTTACCGGGTTTTTTTGTGTGAAAATTCTTGAAAGGCTCCTATAATGCTGGAGAAATAGCTCGATTTATGCTGTAAACAGCTTTGATGCAATCAAGGCCCAAACAGGGTCCAAACAGGGCCCAAACAGGCCCTTAACAGGTCGATTTGCCTTGCTTACCCCTTGTGTGAAACTTGGTTGCTGCGCGGGTTTATTGAACCGGCTTCAAGTCTGCATGCGGCGTAGAGCTTCAGCTTGGCTTGTTCTTAATGCTTTATCTGCTGTTTGGAATGTTTATCCGGGCCGACTTGAAGGTATATGGGGATAAGACAGGCGATTTACAATGGCTTTTTAGAATTGTTTGTCGACAAGCTATTTCCACTACTTGTACAGCTTTAATGTGAGTTTCTTGTAATCAATCTTTGCATGGTATCCGATCAGTATATCCCCACCGATAATACCTGCAATCCTGGGATGACTAAAATGTTCATAGGTGTCGTTTACGCTTTGAAGATCCAACGCTATGGCGTCATAATCATTGATCTTCAGCTTTCCTATGGTTAATCGTGGGATGGTGGCTAGTGCCGTACTGGAGGTACTGAATAGGGTGGTTGCATAGTTCTCGGAACTACTTCCCGTCTCGGGTTGCTCTTCAGCAACAATGTGTTTTTCGATAAGTGTTTTGTCGAACACCGATCTGGAGGCGCCGGTATCCACAACCGCATAGCCGGGTTCTCCAAAAACGACAATTTCCACCAATAGGTGGAAACCGTCATCTTGTAAATTTATAAGTCTTAAAGGAACTGAGATTGTTCTCATATTTTAGATAAGCTGCATCTCGGTCAGCACATTGTTCATGTTCCGCACCGCATCGGCACTTTTGTTAAACTTCTGCTGCTCTTCTTCAGTCAGCTTGAAATCCACTATGGAATCCCATCCTGCGGATCCAATGATCACCGGAACACCCATGCAAATGTCCGACTGGCCGTATTCACCTTCCAGGGCTACGCTGCAGGTCAGGATCTTTTTCTCATTGCGCACAATGCTGGATACGAGTTCACCGCAAGCTGCACCCGGTGCATACCAGGCTGAGGTGCCCAACAGGCCAGTCAACGTTGCACCGCCTACCATGGTGTCAGCAGCCACTTTATCCAGTACCTCCGCTTCAAGCAGTTCGCTTACGGGTAAGCTTTGATAAGTTGCATAACGGGTTAAAGGGATCATGGTGGTATCGCCGTGGCCACCGATAACAAAGCCTTGCAAGTCGTTTGCATTGCAGCTCAGGGCTTCGCTCAGATAGTATTTGAATCGTGCACTGTCCAGTACCCCGCCCATTCCGATGATCCGGTTTTTTGGCAGGCCCAGGGATTTAAGTGCCACGTAAGTCATGGTATCCATTGGATTGCTGAACACCACAATGATGGCCTCCGGAGAGAATTTCAGGATGTTCTCCGCAACGCCTTTAACAATACCGGCATTGATTCCGATAAGTTCCTCGCGCGTCATCCCCGGTTTACGGGGTAAACCAGAAGTAATAACAGCAACCGTAGAGCCGGCAGTTCTGCTGTAATCGTTGGTTACGCCAACAATCTTGGTGCTAAAGCCCGACAGCGTCGCCGTCTGCATCATATCAATGGCCTTGCCCTCGGCGATACCTTCTTTAATGTCCAGCAAAACAAGTTCTTCTGCCAGATCTCTTCTGGCGATATTATCTGCGCATGTTGCGCCAACTGCTCCAGCACCTACTACCGTTATTTTCATCATGTCTGTTAATTTTTGGTTTTTTAGAGGTTCATACTTGGGTTAATCGATGTCGATTAATTTAGCATTTATTCTTTTAAAAACCGGGAAAAAAGTCGGCGAAGTTATTAATTCCAAGGGGCTTAAAAAATCGTTTTTAAAACTTTATTCTGCCTGAATCGTTTAAAATAAAGATTTACATTTGCAGCATAGCGCTAAATAAGGAATACGGTTATGGAAAATACGCCTGTAGAAAGGGTTGATATATTATCATATGCAGGGAAATGGTACACGTTATATTCTATACCCACCTTCATGGATAAACACTGGCGACAAACCACGGAAACTTATGTGATTCATCCGGATGGCTACTATGCTGTATTTACCACCTTTAAAGTTGCCGGCGAAGACAAATTGAAGTACATACGGTCGAAACTGTTCGTTGTAAAAGGTACCGCAAACGCCGAATTTAAGGCTCAATATGTCTGGCCATTTAAACTTGATTACTGGATCATCGAACTGGCAGAAGACTATTCCTATGTGGTTGTGGGTCACCCCGAGCACAAGTTCCTGGCCATTATGGCCAGAAAACCCCAGCTCCCGCAAGAGTGGACGGATGAGATCATCGAGCGCTGTAAGCAACGCGGCTATGATACGTCCAAGCTGATCCCCCAGGAACATCCTCAGAATTTGCCGCAGGAAACGGCTTTGTAGTTTCAATTCGCGCCATTCGCATTATCTGTTTTCTTCAAAAAATCGAAAGCCTTCTTTGCTGGTTCGTAAAGTTCAAGTGGCATTTCTTTGGCTTTAGAATTACAAATTAACCCTTCTATTACCCGCCAAATTACTTAATTTTGGAGTTCGGAACGGCTGTTCCCATTTATGCTTTTTTGCGAAGGCGTTAACGCGTTTTTTAAGAATGCATAACCAAACAGCCGGCCTCATCTTTAAAATTATAGCCAGCCTTTATGTACTTAGTCTTCGATACTGAAACCACCGGTTTACCGCGCAATTACAATGCACCAATATCTGACACAGACAATTGGCCGCGCTGTATCCAGCTGGCCTGGCAGTTGCACGACGACTCCGGAAAGCTGCTGGAGCACCAGAACTACCTGGTGAAACCCGATGGGTTCAACATCCCCTACGATGCAGAAAAGATCCACGGAATTTGTACCGAGCTGGCCGAAGAGCAAGGTGAGGACCTGGAAAAGGTGCTTGCGGAGTTTAATATCGCTTTATCTAAAGCAAAATTTGCCGTAGGCCAGAACATTGGGTTCGACGTGAACATCATGGGCAGCGAGTTCTTCCGCAAAGGAATGGAGACGCCGCTGAGCCAGATGCCGATCCTGGATACCTGTACAGAAACGACCGCCAGCTTGCTGCAATTGCCTGGAGGCCGCGGTGGTAAGTTCAAATTGCCAACCCTTACGGAGCTGCATGCCTATCTGTTTGGCTCGCCATTCAGTGAAGCGCACAATGCTTCTGCAGACGTCGAAGCGACGGCACGCTGTTTCCTGCAGTTGCTGAAATCGGATGCCTATAAGCCGGAAGAGCTGGGTGTAGACCATGTGTACTTCCGGACCTTCAAAGAATGCAATCCAGGTGTGATTGAGTCTGCCGGCTTAACTCACGTTAACCTGAAGGCTGCATCGGAGGAGATTAAACGTCGCCTGCAGAAAACCGATGAAATCGGCCTTTCTAATCAGGTACTTAAAAATAATGCGCGGGAGTTGAGCAAAGCCAGCTTTGTGCACCTGCACAACCACACGCAGTTCTCCGTACTACAATCTACGATCAATATTCCCGGCTTAATTAAAGCTGCGGCAAAATATAAGATGGGCGCCGTCGCGATGACCGACCACGCCAACATGATGGGTGCATTCCATTTTGTAACCCAGGTGGCCAACCACAATAAAGCGGCAGAAGCCAAGAACAAGGCGGCCATAGAGAGCGGTGAAGAGGCCTCAGAAGTGCTGCTGAAGCCGATCATTGGCTGTGAGTTCTTTGTGTGCGACAATCACCTGGATAAAACCAAGAAAGACAACGGCTACCAGATGGTGCTGCTGGCAAAGAACAAGAATGGCTACCACAACCTGGCTAAGATGTCGTCGATAGCCTATACAAAGGGTTTTTACTACGTGCCGCGTATTGACCGCGCGGTTATTGAGCAGTATAAGGAAGATATCCTGGTGCTCTCGGGGAACCTCTACGGAGAGATCGCCAGCAAGGTCCTGAACCTGGGCGAGAAGCAGGCTGAGGCAGCTTTAGAGTGGTGGAAGGAGATGTTTGGCGATGACTTCTACATGGAGATCATGCGCCACAACCAGGAGGATGAGGATATTGTAAACCGCACGCTGATCCAACTGGCCAGAAAACATGGTGTCAAGTTGGTGGCCACGAACAATACCTACTACATCGATAAGAAAGATGCCAACGCACATGATATTTTACTGTGCGTAAAGGACGGCGAAAAGCAGGCTACTCCGATTGGACGCGGTCGCGGCTATCGTTACGGTTTGCCTAACCAGGAGTACTACTTCAAATCGCCGGAGGAAATGAAGGCTTTGTTTAACGACTTGCCTGAAGCCATTTACCATACCCAGGAAATTGCCGATAAGATCGAGAGCTATAAACTGGCCCGGGAGGTCTTGCTGCCGAAGTTTGATATCCCTGCAGAATTTGAGGTTGCAGAAGATCTGACTGATGCTGGAAAGCGCGGAGAGAACTTGTATCTGCGGCACCTGACCTACGAAGGGGCCAAGCGCCGGTACGGCGTAATTACGGAAGAGATCGACGAGCGACTGGATTTTGAGCTGAAAACGATTGAAAAGACCGGTTATCCCGGCTACTTTTTGATCGTACAGGATTTCATCGCGGAAGCCAGAAAGCTGGATGTTTCTGTTGGTCCTGGCCGGGGTTCTGCTGCAGGATCTGTGGTTGCTTATTGCCTGGGGATCACGAACATCGACCCCATTAAATACGACTTACTATTTGAGCGTTTCCTGAACCCGGATCGTGTATCCATGCCCGATATCGACATCGACTTTGATGATGAGGGCCGGGGCCGGGTTATGGACTATGTAATTAATAAATATGGCGCCAATCAGGTGGCTCAGATCATTACCTACGGTACCATGGCGGCTAAGTCGTCCATCCGGGACACGGCAAGGGTACTGGATCTGCCGCTTTTTGAAGCCGATAAGATTGCCAAGCTGATTCCAGGGATGAAGCTGGCGAAGATATTTTCTCTGGACGAGAAGTCCTTAAAAGGTGCGCTACGTGCGGATGAGTACGAGCGGGTTCTGGAACTGAAAGCCGTTGCTGGGGCAAAAAACCTGATGCCAGACACCATCCAGCAGGCGCAGATCCTGGAAGGTTCCTTGCGGAATACGGGTATTCACGCCTGTGGGGTGATCATCACACCAGATGATATCACCAACTTCGTTCCGGTGGCTACGGCTAAGGACTCGAACCTGTATGTGACGCAGTTTGATAACTCGGTGGTGGAGAGTGCCGGGCTGTTGAAAATGGACTTTTTGGGTTTGAAGACCCTGACCCTGATCAAGGACACCGTTAAGCTGGTTCGTTTGCGTACCGGGATACAGCTGGATCCGGACGACTTCCCGATTGATGATGTGAAGACCTACGAGCTCTTCCAGCGCGGAGAGACCATTGGTATCTTCCAGTACGAGTCGTCGGGTATGCAGAAGTATATGAAGGAGCTTAAACCGACTGTATTTGGGGATTTAATTGCAATGAACGCCTTGTACCGCCCGGGACCACTGGAGTACATTCCAAGTTTCGTACGCAGGAAGAACGGCGAAGAAGAAATAAAATACGATTTGGATGCCTGCGAGGAGTATCTGAAGGAGACCTACGGGATTACCGTTTACCAGGAGCAGGTGATGCTGCTTTCGCAGAAGCTGGCCGACTTTACCAAAGGTGAGGCCGACGTACTGCGGAAGGCGATGGGTAAGAAGCAGAAGGATGTCCTGGATAAGATGAAGCCCCGCTTTATTGAGCAGGCGGCAAAAAAAGGACATCAGGCATCTGTGTTGGAGAAGATCTGGAAGGATTGGGAAGCTTTTGCATCCTATGCCTTTAACAAATCCCACTCCACCTGTTACGCCTGGATTGCTTATCAGACGGCTTATTTAAAGGCCCATTATCCGGCAGAGTATATGGCTGCGGTACTTTCCAACAACATGAGCGACATCAAGCAGGTGGCTTTCTTTATGGAAGAGTGCCGGCAGATGAACGTTCAGGTGCTTGGCCCGGATGTCAATGAGTCAGACATCAAATTCTCGGTAAATGACCGCGGAGAGATCCGCTTCGGTTTGTCGGGTGTAAAAGGTGTCGGAGAAAAAGCGGTGGAAAGCATCATCGAGGAACGCCGTCTGAATGGCCGTTTTGTCAGTGTCCATGATTTCGCAAAACGGGCCAATACGCGGACGGTTAACAAGAAGGCTTATGAAAGTTTTGTGTATAGCGGGGCCTTTGACGGCTTTGGCTATCACCGTGCGCAGTACTTCTTTGTGGGCATTAACGATAAGATGAACGGCATTGAGAAGCTGATCAAGTATGCAAACGACTTTCAGAATAATGAGTCTTCCGCACAGTCGTCTTTGTTTGGTGGCTCTGTGGCCGACCTGATCCTGGAGCCGAGTCTGCCAATTGCACCGGAATGGGGCTTGATCGATCGACTGAAATATGAAAAGGATGCCATTGGGATCTTCTTATCCGGTCACCCGCTGGATAACTATAAGTTTGAGCTGACGAACTATTGCCAGCATTCCGTTCGCCACCTGAGCATCATCAATAAGATCCGCACCGGAGACACCAATGAAGAGGTGCTGGCGGAGTTTGAGAACCTGAAGAACAAGGAATTGGTGGTCGGCGGATTGGTTGTTATAGCCAGTCAGCGTATGACCAAGACCGGCAAGCCTTTCGGTACGTTCATGTTTGAAGATTACGATGAGAGTTGTGAGATAGCTTTGTTTGGTGATGATTTTATCAAGTTCAAGCAATTCCTGACGGAAGGTTACTTTCTGCAAATACGGGGAAGGGTAGGTGAGCGTTTTAGAAAAGAAGGTGATTGGGAGTTTAAAGTGACTTCAATGGCATTATTATCGGAGTTAAGGGATAAGCTGACCAAGTGCATTACGATTCAGATTCCGATAGAAGGTATCGACGACGACTTCATCAGTAACATCAACGAGCTGATCAACGAGAACAAAGAGAACACGGAAGAACAGAATTGCCAATTGCACTTTGCGGTGTACGACCGGGAGCAGGGGGTACAGCTTGATCTCCCTTCTAAGTCTCTGAAGATCAATCCGAATAATCGGTTTCTGGAACGGCTGACTTCGCTGAATATCGTCAATTACAAGTTGAACTAATGTCATTTTGACACGAACTGTTCCGTGGCATTAGTATTGATGATATCTTTGTATCTGTAAAAACCACAGATACTTTCAACCAGATGAACCATACAGATTCTAAAGTTGAATGACTAGGAAAAACAAATAAACGAAAGATAAAATTATGGCTTTAGAAATTACAGATGCAAACTTCGAGGAAGTTGTGTTAAAATCAGATAAACCCGTGTTGGTAGATTTTTGGGCAGAATGGTGTGGTCCATGTCGTATGGTAGGTCCGGTTGTTGACGAGATCTCGAAAGAATATGAAGGAAAAGCAGTTGTTGGTAAAGTTAACGTTGATAACAACCCGCAGATCTCTACTAAATTTGGTATCCGTAATATCCCGGCTTTATTGTACTTCAAGAATGGTGAAGTTGTTGATAAACAAGTAGGTGCTGTGCCTAAATCAATTCTTGCAGGTAAATTAGATAAACAGATCTAATCAGGATATTCAAAATATAACCCACAAAAAAAGCGTTCATAAAAATGGACGCTTTTTTTGTGGGTTAATCTTTAGGCTTTTCTGCCTGGGTGCTTTAGTCTATTCGCCGCGGTTTGCCCGCCCTTTTCCATAGCGGTTAAGCAGTTCTTTCTTGAACGCTTCCTGCGCGCGGTAGTACTTGCCCACTACCTTAATCGGCAGACTGGATTTAAGCTTGCTATAGTATTTCTTCTCAACGTTTAGATTTTGCTGTTTAAAGTTCAGCTCGTTGTTGATCAACGTCTGTACTTCTCCATCTGATAAGCTCTCGATCTCATCGATCTTACGCATGCTGATGAAGTTCTGCATCCGCTGCTTACGCAAGGCATGCTGCTCTTTCTGGAACTGGTTATATATGGGCCAGAAGACCTTAGCTTCTGCGGGCGACAAATCCATCTTCTGTGTTAGAAAGGCGACCTTAAAGGATTCTATTTCCTGATTTCTTCCGCCATTTTCCTGTGCCTTTATCAAGAAGGGCGCAAGAAGTAACAGAGAAACGAGCCATATATGTTTCATAGGTATTGTTTTATTAAGTGGTATTCTATTCATTACTTTCGTGATCCTAAACCGCCTTACAAGTTTGATGCAATATCGTTTTGCGAGTAGTTGTTCAGAATATAACTTTCCATTTCACTTTCTGAGGCCGTGGTATTGGCGGCTTGCTGGGATTGACCCTGATCCATGTCATCCAGGATCTCCTGCTCGTCTATATCAAACAAAGCCTGCTCTTCTGTGCTCACTTTAACAGATTGGATGCTAGTGGTTGCAGGAGAACTTTCCGGTTGCTGATTCAGATACAGGCCAATGGCAGAAATGATGATAACACAGGCTGCCGTGGAGTATTTCAATGCTTTGGAATGCCACAGTTTGAATATTTTCCCACTTTCCTCTCTGCTGGTCTCTGGAGTAACCTGACTCATAATGCGACTGTTCAGCTCCGCAAAGTAGCCCTCTGGAACAGTAAAGCCGTCTTCCTGTACTTTGGTTTTAAGACCTTCTTCCGCAATGCGGCTGAAAATGCTTGCGCGCGACTCATCAAAGTAGCCTTCCGGAACAGACATAGCTGATTCTCCGGCCTCTTCCTTGAACTTGTCTAAATAACATGATGTGTTGATCTGATCTTGTAAACCTTCGAAGTAGCCTGGCGGCGTGGCGAAAGGATTCGTTCTGGGCAGTTTAGCAAGAAACGGCGCCTCATCCATCCATTCATTATTTTCTAACTTATTATCCATTACGCATATATTGATGGTTTAATTGTTAAAAGGTTTAAAATGAAATGTCATCATTTAACATGAAAGCTTCGATCTTTTTAACCGCGATGTGAAATGAGGCTTTAAGTGCACCAACGGTGGTTCCCAAAACCTGGGAAATCTCCTCATACTTCATGTCATCGAAGTATTTCATGTTGAAGATCAGTCGTTGTTTCTCAGGCAGGGTCAGGATCGCCCGCTGTAGTTTCAGCTGGATATCGTTGCCGTTAAAATAGGAGGGTTCAATTAAGCTTTCAGACAGCTCGCCGGAGACTTCGTCTAAAGGCGTGTTGTTCTTTTGCTTCTTTTTATTGAGGAAAGTAATAGATTCGTTTGTCGCGATCCGGTAGATCCAGGTATACAGCTGAGAATCATTTCTAAAATTCTCCAGGTTCTTCCATACCTTAATAAATACATCCTGGACCAGATCGTCGGTATCGTCATGATCGATGACCATACGCCTGATGTGCCAGTAAATTTTCTGTTGGTATTTATTTAAAAGCAGGTTGAATGCCTCTTGCCGTGTTTTTTCAACCGAAAACTTCTCTAAGATCTCTGCGTCTTCAACCTGCTTCATTGATTATTTTTTTCTCTTTAATACTTTCTGAACGGCTTCAACAATGTTGATCGGGTCCAGACCGTATTTCGTCATTAATTCATCCGGAGTTGCACTTTCACCGAAACTATCGTTTACTGCAACAAACTCCTGTGGAGCCGGGAATTCTGTAGTTAGCAATCGCGCTACACTTTCACCCAAACCACCGAACTTGTTGTGCTCCTCAGCGGTAACTACACATCCTGTTTTTTGTACCGAAGCTAAGATGGCTGCTTCATCCAAGGGTTTAATCGTGTGGATGTTGATGATCTCTGCATCAATACCCATTTCAGCAAGCTTTTCACCCGCTTCGATAGCTCTCCAAACCATGTGTCCGGTAGCTACGATCGTTACATCTTTACCTTCGTTAACCATCCAGGCCTTACCGATCTCGAACTTCTGATCTGCAGGGGTAAAGATTGGCACGCTTGGGCGACCAAATCGCAGGTAAACTGGTCCTTCATACTCCATAATAGCTAATGTAGCTGCTTTGGTCTGGTTGTAATCGCAAGGATTGATCACCACCATTCCAGGTAGCATTTTCATTAAGCCAATATCTTCCAGGATCTGGTGGGTTGCACCGTCTTCCCCTAAAGTCAAACCTGCGTGAGAAGCACAGATCTTAACGTTCTTGTTTGAATAGGCAACAGATTGTCTGATCTGGTCATAAACGCGACCGGTAGAGAAGTTGGCGAAGGTACCTGTGAAAGGGATCTTTCCACCAATGGTCATACCTGCGGCGATACCGATCATATTCGCTTCAGCAATACCAACTTGAACAAAGCGCTCCGGAAAGTCATTGGCGAAGTCGTCCATTTTCAATGAACCTTTCAAATCTGCGCATAAGGCAACAACATTTTTGTTTAGTTTACCAGCCTCATGTAAGCCTGCACCAAATCCGGATCTGGTGTCTTTCTTTTCTGTATATGTGTATTTTTTCAATGCCGTAATTTTAGTAGTCAGATAATGTACTTGTCAGTTGTCCCAGTGCAGATTCCAGTTGTGCGTCATTTGGCGCAGTTCCGTGCCATTTATGTGAGCCAACCATATAATCGACACCATAACCCATTTGAGTGCTCATCAGGTTCAAGATTGGTTTACCTTTTCCTGAAAGTGATTTAGCCAGGTGCAAAGCTTTAACGATTGCATCCATGTCATTTCCGTCTGAGTTGATCACGTGCCATCCGAAAGCTTCGAACTTAGCCTGAAGGCTTTCCAAGGACAATACCTTTTCTGTGGGACCGTCAATCTGCTGACCGTTATAGTCGACCGTAGCAATCAAATTATCCACCTTGTGAAATGGCGCAAACATGATCGCTTCCCAGTTCTGGCCTTCCTGAAGTTCTCCATCCCCGTGCAGGGTATAAACCAAGGATTTATCTCCGTTTAACTTTTTAGAAAGTGCAGCGCCGATGGCCACAGACAGACCCTGACCTAGAGATCCGGAGGCAATACGTACGCCCGGAAGATGCTCATGGGTAGTGGGGTGGCCCTGTAAACGTGTATTCATTTTACGGAAGGTCGCAAGTTCAGCAACATCGAAGTATCCGCTTCTGGCCAGCACGCTGTACCATACGGGTGAGATGTGACCGTTGGATAAGAAGAATAAATCTTCTTCAATACCGTTCATTTTAAAGTCTGTAGAATGATTTAAGACCTCAAAGTATAATGCAGTAAGAAAATCTGCACAACCCAGGGATCCTCCCGGGTGGCCGGATTGGCAGCCGTGCACCATGCGTACGATATCCCTCCTGACCTGGGAAGCAATATCCTCTAATTCTTCGATTGTATGTTTCATGCTTTGAAAATGTATTTGGTACCAGTAAAGGTAAGTTTTAAGAGTTAAAATTTATTAAGTGTTACAACAATTCTAATACCTGTGCGGTCGAGTTTTTGGTGTCTACTTTCTTGATGATGTGGCTGATGGTACCCTGTTCATCGATGATGAAGGTGGTCCGGTTTACGCCCATGTACTTCTTGCCGTACATGTTTTTTTCGCCCCAAACACCGTAAGCTTCCACGATCTGGTGATCGGTATCGGCCAGCAAGGGGAAAGGAAGATTATGTTTGGTGACGAACTTCTGATGGGAAGCTTCGGAGTCTACACTAACGCCGAGTACGCTAATGCCTTTTGCAACCAAGCCGCTGTAATTGTCTCGGAAGTCGCATGCTTCGGCGGTGCAGCCCGGGGTATCATCTTTTGGGTAAAAGTATAAGATCACTTTCTGGCCGCTGAAGTCGCTTAACGAAACCGCCTTGCCGTTTTGGTCTGTTGAGGTAAATGCAGGTGCCTGCATGCCTGTTGTCAATTCACTCATTTTTTATCTGTAAAAGTTCAATTCCAGCGTTTTGCTGTTGTCTTTCATATCAACAACAGTAAGCTCCAGTTTATGTTTCCCGGGAGTGGTACTGCTGTCGAAACTATGCCAAAGGGTTGCAGTTTTCTGATCAAACTCCATCAAAACCCATTTGCCGTCAATATAGCCATTAAAGCTTTTTATGCCTGATAAATTATCACGTATTTTAAAGCTCATTTTACCTAATTGTCCCATGTTTTTACCTTCGGTGATGTTCAAAGCCGAAATTACCGGTGGAATGGTGTCTACCGAGATATAAAAACTCCCGAAATTCCTTGGGTATGCCTTCACGAATCCATCCACATACTGCCCGCCTTGAGACGCGCCGCCGGTACTCACAATCACAGCCTTGCTGGCCAGATCGCCTAAATCTTTTGATGGTTTGATCCAGAGCTCAAAGCCGGTGTGCAGGGGTGTATACCGGTTGTGCACCTGATGAATCGGAGAATAGCCGCGGACAACTGTTTCTTTCCCAGCTTTGTATTGAAAGTCCAGATCATTATACAGGGTGCCCATTGGCAAAATGATTTTCACACTGTCGGTATGCAACTCATTAACCTGGTTATACGGGAACAATATCCCTTTTACTGCTGGCGCGATAGTCGCACTGGTCTGCTGCCCAGCCTGCACGCGGAAGAGCAGTATACTTGTATTGCCTTTTACATCGGTCACAATGTATTTCAACTCGTGCACCTGCCCGTCGTTGAAGTCGATTCGTCCGCGGTTTACCAGGTTGCTGTAAATGCCCAGTGGATTCCCAGGGTCTACAAAGCTTTTCTGTATGCTGATGCGGCTGTCCAGGTACGCTGGATAGTCGATATGCGAATTGATAGCCTTGCTGTTTTCGAACTTAAAACGTTCCAGGGCGGATGTATAAACCGGTGAGCCATCCACTTCCAGGGTGATGGAATAGACGCCGTTCAACCCCGAGGCACCGCTGTGCCTGTCCGTGGTAACTATACCAAAGCCAACATTGCCGCTCAAGTTTAAAGGCGTATTGATCCGGTAAGTACCATCTGCACCGATCAACGGAATTCGTTGTTTGGAAATATGCTCGCTGAAAGGTTGGTTATTCAGTTTATAGACATACAACGCCGAGATAACAGGTTTCACATGGTCAGGTACTTCGATTCCAAAAAGCTGCGGATTGATCGTTGCTTCGGTCTTTGTATCGCGGATCTCAAAATGTAAGTGTGGGCCGCCGGAACTGCCGGTGTTTCCTGAATAAGCAATGATGTCTCCTTTATGCACCGGGATCTGCTCCGCTGCAGGGAACTCGTCGATCTCAAAACTGTTCTTTTGATACTGAAGAGCCTTAGCCACCGAAGAAAGCTTTGCATTATATCGTTGCAAGTGCCCGTACACCGAGGTATACCCATTCGGGTGATTGATGTATAATGCATTACCAAACCCAGTATTCTGAATGCGGATCCGGGCGATATAGCCATCCGCAACCGCGTATACCGGATAACCCTGGCGCTGATTGGTGCGGAAGTCGGCACCAGAATGGAAGTGGTTCGCGCGCAGTTCACCGAAAGATCCTGCAAGTGCGGGTGGTGTGATGTCTAAAGGTGGCCGAAAATCGACCAATGGATATTTGTTCTCACTAAATATTTGCTGTCCTGAGGTGCGCGAAATTAACCCCAGCAGGACCAACACAATCAGATATGATCTACGCATAGAGTTTATTTGATGTTAAAATTAAGGAGTTGCTGACCTTCCAGCCAGGCCTCCAGTTTATCGCCGGGATGTACCTGGCCGACCCCTTCAGGAGTTCCGGTAAAGATCAAATCACCTTTTTTCAAGGTGATGTATTGAGAAACAAAAGCGATGATCTTCTCAAAAGAAAACAGGATGTTCTTGGTATTGCCGTTCTGGCGGGTTTCATTATTTATCTTCAGCTCAAACTGCAGATCATACAGGTCTTTGATCGTACTTTTAGGTACGAAATTACTTACCGCTGCCGAGTTATCGAAAGCCTTGGCCAGCTCCCAGGGCAACCCCTTTTCCTTATGTACACTCTGAATGTCGCGGGCTGTGAAATCAATACCCAAGCCAACTTCCTCGAAGTAGTTCCCGGCAAACTTTTCCTGAATGTGTTTTCCCTCTTTACATACCTTAAGAACCACTTCCAATTCATAATGGATATCAGAAGAGAAGTCCGGGATGTAAAAAGGCTTGTTGTCTTTCAACAAGGCAGTATCGGGTTTTAAGAATATGACAGGGGAGGATGGCAGTGGGTTATTCAATTCTTTGGCGTGCGCAGCGTAATTGCGGCCAATGGCGATAATCTTCATCGGTATCTTTGCTTAAATAATAATAAGAATTGGTCCTGCTATCCCGGGTTTATGGCCGGAAACTCAGGGCTATCCTTTAGTTTAATAAATTAAAAATGCTTGTAGCTACAGGAGCTTATGTCGATTTCCGGCATACCCAAGGATATACAGGTATCGTACCAAAAATAGAAAAGATAAGTAGAAAACTATAAAACAGAGATGCGTTTTACCGAGGTTTCTGCACCTGCAACGATACGCACGAAGTAAATGCCGCTGCTTAACCGGTTTGCCATGGTGTAGGTTTTTGTTTGTTCACCGCTGCTTGCACGTTCGTTCGCCAGGGTGGCTACTTCGTTACCCAGGAGGTCCATGATCTTAATGGAAACTGTACTTTCACGTTCCAGCTTAAAAACCAGGCTGATCTGATCATCTACCGGATTCGGGAATACTTTCAGGAAAGTTAAGTTCTTTTCCGGTTTGCTGGTTACGGAATTTCCCTTACTTAACAGTACGCTGTTGTAAGGGATCAGACCAAAACCGTTAGATAAAGGCTTATAAACCGAAGTATTGAATTTAGGGGAAACGGATTTGGATATCTTCCTTGACCTGCTGATATAATTCACACTGTCTGGTTTCTGGGCGAATGCAGCAATATTGCTTAGCACACCGAAACAGATGATGCAAGTGAAATTAAACAGAAGTGATTGAGTAGATATTTTTCCCATCGTATAACTTCAAAAGTATAAATTATTTAACAAAATAGTTAATCTATTTGTTTCTTAAAACGATTTTTAACAAATTTTAACAATAACGCCATTTTATTGTTTAGACTGTTGGAAATAGTTGTGTATTACTTGATCATACATTCGTGTCAAAACTTTCAAACTTTCAACGACTCTCTGCTGGTGGATTACTTGTCAGTTTAGGAATTGTCTACGGGGACATCGGAACTTCGCCGCTTTATACGTTAAGAGCGATCTTTAATACCATTCATGAAGGCGGGCAGGCCATCACAACGATGGTTGTACTTGGCGCCTTGTCCTGCATTATATGGACCTTAACTCTTCAAACGACAATTAAATATGTCGTGATCACCCTCAAGGCCGATAACAAAGGTGAGGGTGGGATCTTGTCGCTGTATTCTTTGGTCCGCAAAAAGGCCAAGTGGCTGGTCGTTCCGGCTATGTTGGGCGGCTGTGCCTTGCTTGCCGATGGGATCATCACGCCAAGTATTACGGTAACCACGGCCATTGAGGGACTGCAATTTCGCTTCCCACAGGTTAGTGTAATTCCGATTGTCATCGCGATCATCACCGGGCTCTTTATCATACAGCAGTTCGGCACCAGCCTGGTCGGCAAGCTTTTCGGCCCGATCATGCTCCTTTGGTTTTCTACGCTCGGCTTCCTTGGCGTCCTGTATGTGGTGCAGGATTTCAGCATTCTAAAAGCCTTAAACCCTTACTACGCCGTACATCTGATCGCCACGAACCCCATGGCGCTGGTCATACTTGGGGGCGTCTTCCTGTGTACAACGGGTGCGGAAGCTTTGTACTCCGATCTGGGTCACTGCGGAAGATCCAATATCCGCGTCAGCTGGGTATTCGTTAAAGCAACGCTGATCCTGAACTACCTGGGGCAGGGTGTCTGGCTGTTACAACACCCGCATTATAACGAAAACCTCAATCCATTTTACCAGATCGTACCGGAACCTTATTTGCTCTTTATGGTCGGGCTGGCCACCCTGGCGGCCATTATTGCGAGTCAGGCGATGATCACCGGATCCTTTACTCTGATCTCTGAAGCCGTCCGCCTGAACCTTTGGCCACGCGTCATGATCGCATACCCAAGTAACAACAAGGGGCAGATCTATGTTCCATCTATCAACTGGCTGCTTTGCGGAGGCTGTATCGGCGTCGTTCTGCTGTTCCAGAAGTCGATCAACATGGAAGGCGCATACGGCCTTGCCATTAACCTCACTTTCCTGGCTACCACCATTCTGATCGCTTATTTTATGAAAGGGAAGAAGGTGCCGATGTCTATTATCGTGTTCTTCCTGGTGATCTACGGCGTTTTGGAGTTGTCATTCCTAGCGGGAAACATGACGAAGTTCCTGCACGGCGGTTTCGTTACTTTGCTGATCGGCGCTGCTTTGTTCACGGTTATGTGGGGCTGGTACAATTCCAGAAGGATCCGCAACCGGTTTGTTAAATACGTGGGTATCGATGATTATTTTGACCTGATTAAAGAGCTAAGCGAGGATGAGACCATTCCGAAATATTCTTCTCAGCTGGTTTATCTGACCAGTGCCAACTTCAAGACGGAGATAGAATCTAAGATCATTTACTCCATCCTGCAGAAGGAGCCGAAACGGGCGGATATTTACTGGTTGGTCCATGTAGATGTGGTCGATGAGCCCTTTACCAGAGACTATAAGGTTGAATTTCTCATCCCGGGAAAGCTGATCCGCATCGACTTTAAACTCGGCTTTCGCGTAGAACAAAAGATCAATTTGCTGTTCCGGAAGGTTGTCGAAGAACTTGTGGCGAATGGAGAAGTGGATATTACCAGCCAGTACAGGTCGTTGAAGAAACATAAGATTGCGGGCGACTTCCGCTTTATCCTGCTCGAGAAGCATCTATCGCGCTTCACCACCCTGAGCTTATATGAACGCACCTTAATGCACTACTATTTCATTCTAAAGCGGCTGAGTCTTTCTGAAATCCGTTCGTTCGGATTGGATTCCAGTTATGTGCAGGTAGAGAAAGTGCCTTTGATCTTCGTATCAACGGATGATATTGAAATGAACAGGCTGCCTGTTTAGTCTCCCAAAATCAAGAAAACCATAAAACAACTAAAATACAAAAGGCCCTAAATGGGGCCTTTTTCAATATGACTATGCTGTTGTTGCGCCCAGCTTACTGTGCTTAAATCCGTACGAAAAGTAGACGAATAATCCGATCACCAGCCAGATACCAAAGCCGATCCAGTTGGAGATTCCCAGCTCACACATCATATACAAGCAGCTGATCAGTCCCAATACAGGAATCAGCGAGAGATTTTTCTTGATGCAGAAATAACAGATCGCCACGCAGATCATGAAGAATACCCACATGGGGATCTTATGCTTAAACAGACCCCATCCGTGTTCATATTTCTTTTCCACGTCCACCTGCGAACGGTCTACAAAGCTTTTATATTCTACAGGGCTTAGCTTATTCAGGTAAGCTTCCTTATCGATGTTCTTTTCAATTAAATTATTCCGTTGCTCGTCCGCTCTGATCTGGGATTCCACAGCAGTCAGTTCCGTCCCGCTTAGTGAGGTTACAAAGGCAACCGGATCTTGAATCTTAGGTTCGTTAAAAAGGAAGCTTTTTGCCTCCGGACTATATTTCGTAAATGCCAAAGCCAACAAAATCAGAAACGCCGGTGGCACCACATACTTAGAGTTCACATAAGGAATCTTAAATTTTCGGTTGATGTCTTTTTTATCCTGCAGAACCAATACGCCGGCACAAACCAGAACAAAGGCGAACAAGGTTCCAATAGAACAGAGGTCGGTCACAATCGTCAGGTTCATAAATAGCGAAGGTACTGCCACCACAAAGCCCACCACGATTGTTGCGAAGGATGGCGTCTGATATTTCGGGTGGATACGTGAAAACGCTTTCGGCAATAAACCATCACGGCTCATGCTCATCCAGATCCTGGGTTGCCCCATTTGAAAGACCAACAATACGCTCGCCATTGCAAAGACGGCACTCACGGCAATAATGCCACTCATAAGTTTCAGATCGATCTGATCAAAAACAAAGGCCAGGGGATCCCCAACGGCCAACAGTTTATAGTTTACGATTCCGGTTAATACCAATGCAATCGCCACATATAATACCGTACAGATAATGATCGCCCACATCATACCCTTAGGCAGATCGCGTTGTGGGTTCTTGCACTCTTCAGCAGTTGTAGATATTGCATCAAAGCCAATATAGGCAAAAAATACAGCCGAAACTCCACGCAACACGCCACTCACACCATTTGGTGCAAAAGGGCTCCAGTTGGTCGTGTCCACATAGAAAACACCAACCGATAAGACGAGCAGAATAACGGCAAGCTTTACCACCACCATTGCATTACTGGCATTTTTGGATTCTTTCATGCCCCGGTATACCAACCAAGTAATAAAGATGATGATCGCCAAAGCAGGAAGATCGGCCACAAAGTGAAAGCCTCCAAGCTGTGGTGCCGTGATCCAGGCATTGTTGGCTACACGTGTAGCCTCATCCAGGTTGGCAAAGTTTTTTCCAGCCTTTATCAAGGCCTCGGTGTGCTCATGCCCGTTAAATGCGGTCAGGTAGTCCATCGTCATCCAATCCGGCAAGTGTATGCCGTTTATCCCCAAGGCCGGTATTCGTATGGAGGAGAGAAGCCCGGTGAAGTAGTCGGACCAGGATATGGCTACGGTAATGTTCCCTACGGCGTATTCCATGATGAGGGACCAGCCGATGATCCAGGCCACGAGCTCACCGAAAGCCACGTAGGAGTAGGTATAAGCGCTACCTGAAACCGGCACCATAGAGGCAAACTCGGCATAGGCAAAAGCGGCGAAACTACACGCAATAGCTGTAAAGATGAATAGAAAGATTACCGCAGGACCGCCATCAGCACTGGCTTTCCCGATTGTACTAAAAATCCCTGCGCCGATGATCGCTGCGATACCAAATGCAGTAAGGTCTCGAACACCGAGCGTTTTATGAAGTGAAGTGCCATGTTCTCCATAGCCCTTTTCTGCATCTTCTAAGATTTTAGTAATGGATTTCTTTCTGAGTAGTTGCTC
>Ga0157371_10002115_pt1 | contig 19333 bp, 19 predicted proteins | sample C45metaG_FD_113462 | JGI IMG/M metagenome (GOLD analysis project Ga0157371, IMG submission 113462) | Corn rhizosphere microbial communities from Kellogg Biological Station, Michigan, USA - C4-5 metaG | ecosystem: Host-associated > Plants > Roots > Rhizosphere > Soil | place: USA: Michigan...
AGCGCTGCATGAACCCCAGCAGCGCGGTAAAGGCCGCCTTACGCGTTTCATAGTGATAACCCCGGCCGGCAACGTTGATGGTCCACGGCCAGGGTTTTGTACCCCATGCGGTTTTGCGGGTGCTCTCTGCCATAGCCAGCGAATAAAGCGACTCCGCCGGCACGCGTTCTGCTGCCGCTATCTGCCGGTAGGCATCCGGAATGACCTGACCTCTGTCAGCCGCACTGCTGGCGCAGCTCACCAGGCAGAGCACGGCAGCGGCCCGTTTCAGTACGCTGCGACCTGCCATCCGGTCTCCCCCTGCTGCAGAATGACCGGCATCTGCCCCATGCCGTACCTGAACCACAGGCCATTGTCGTGATTAAGCGTTATCTGACGACTGCGGACTTTTTCTACCGGAATGTTGTGCTTAACGGCCCAGGCACGCAGGCCGTCATCGCTGTCGATGCCGACCAGATACAGGTCGACGGGGCGGTTATCAGCCAGAACGGCGGCAAGGCGCGCATCGCAGCGTGAGCAGTTCTCCTTCAGGAACAGCGCCAGACGACCCTGCGTGTCATGCGCAATGCCGGCCGCGTTGGCGCCCATGTTTACCGCCAGCGTTTCCGGATAGAGGCGAAGCCAGGCCGCATTAACGTCACGCTGAAAAGCCAGCTCCTTCCCGGTTCGCTGATATTCGTGTTTTACCCATAACTCAGCCAGACGCCGGCGTTCCGCGCTGTTATCGGTTTCCACACCGAGCGCCGTGAGCGGGTCCAGTCCCGGTGACATGATCCCGCGCTCGCCCTTCATCAGCGTCTGATAACGGCTCCAGTCGCTGTCAGATAACCCCCACTGCCGGGCCTGCTGCTGAGTGCTCAGACTGGAAGAGGTGTTTTCCTGAAGCGGCGCCACACGGCTGTTAACTGCCGGCGTCTGCGCTGTGGATGCCAGCGCCCAGAGCGGCAGCAATATGAGAACTGCGGTCAGTGTTTTTTTCATGAGTTGTCCTTTTACTGAACCTGAAGACGAACGGCATTACCGTTAACGCTGAACAGCGCCGCGCTGCCCTCAAGCCCACGCAGGGTCCAGCCCATAAAGCCGTCACCGGGTGAAAGCAGGCGCATTGAGGAAATCACGGTGACGCCACGGGGAATGACAACGGCGAAGGTCTGGCCTCCGCGACGTTCGATGCCGGTCAGCTCAAACGGTGCAGCCGGCATCACCGCGTGCCGGACTGACCGTTTAGCCTTTTTTATCGAGGAAACCGCCTTCTGAGACGGCTGCGGCTTAGCCGTTTCCGGCTCAGGGGCTTTTGGCGTGGCCACGGCCTGCTGTTTCAGCACCTCAATGACCGAAGCCGACGTCTGAACCGTCTGGCTGAGCTGACCCAGCTGCTGCTGCAGCTGCTGTACAGACTGCTGATCGCTGAGGCCGGCATCGCTGAGCTGACTCACGCGCGTGCTGAGTTTCAGCTGCTCAGTCGACAGCGAGGTGATTCTGTCCTGCACCGGCGCAAGCGCTGACACCTGTTTTTCCAGCGTTTTCAGCTTTTCCTGCATGACGGCGACGTTAGCCGAAAGCTGGCCAATCTGGCCGCTGCGAAAGGCGGCATCGAGGGTATTGACCCGTATAGTTAGATTCGACACTCTGACCAGAAGCACCGCTGAGGCCGTCAGGGTGCCAAGCAGCGCAGCAGCCAGCAGGCCGGGAATGACTCGACTAGCCACCCTGCGCAGACTGAACGGCGATTTTTGAGGTGATGAGGAAACGGCATCAGTGGCCGGTTCATCCGGAGCCTGACCGGTGCCGGGGAGGTTCGGCACCAGCTCGTCGGATGAAGCATGGGTAAGAGACATCAGTGAATTCCTTATGGCTGCTCAGCAGAACGGCCATAAGGTGCGAAATTCAGGGAGTAATGGCGACGATTAACTCATCAGTCATTTCTGAAGATTTATTGGGAATAGTTTACGTCAGGACCAAAAAAGGGGTTATTTCACTAAGGTCTGCGATGACTCGCTACTGCTAAGATTATCCAGTTTGTTACTGGCGTAAGGAACATAACTTGATTTAAAATTCAATAAACTTAACCAGATAAAAAGAACAATCGATGTTGAGCTATCTGCTTTCTAAGCCAAAAAAAAGCCTTAAGTGCGCACGTGCATGTGCCATCATTAACGGCACATATTTATCCTCTAAGAAGCGAAATGGGGTACTGAAAAAAGCAGGTATAATCTTTGATGGTGCCAGCATCATCATGCCACCATTTTTTTTCGAGTTTGGCAGGATAACCCTCAAAAATAATGTGTATATAAACTCGGGTTGTACCTTTCTGGATAATGCGAACATTTCAATAGGTGAAAACTCGCTTATCGGACCCAACGTCACATTAAGTACTCCGGGCCATCCAACAGACCCCATCACGCGAAATAAAGAGGTTGAGGCCAGAGCAATCTTTATTGGAACCAATGTGTGGCTAGGTGCTGGAGTAGTGGTTCTTCCAGGCATCACCATTGGTGATAATAGTGTCATTGCTGCCAACAGCGTTGTCACCTCGGATGTACCTGCAGACTGCTTATACGCAGGGGCACCCGCAGTGTTTAAACGGAAGCTTTAATCACTCCTAATTTGTTGCACACCAGGCAACGGCCTTTATGCATGAACCACCTGCGACACCTCCTCCCGTATAAATCTGCCAGCCCCCGTCTCCTGTAGGTTGGTTAGCATCTGGTGAATTCCAACCATCCCCGCCCCAGCGGGACAACAAATACCCTCCTGAAAGAAGTATTTTCCCACTGGGACAATACGCTCTTGAAAATGAATATTTTCCGCAAGCATCCGGTCCACTGACCACCTGAAAATCCTTTAATTTACCTGAACCTGTCCAGACACCATTTACACACGACAGAGTTTTTCCTGACCAGTCACGACTTATATTCCCATTGGGACCACACCCTGAACCTTCGCTACTTACCCCATCAAGCTGAAGTTGATCACCCGTGGACAATCTGCCGTTAGACCTGACCGTTCCACCTTGTAACTGGCCTCCGGTGTAAATGCTCTTATCGTTTACGGAGCGAACCCAGTCGTTATCCGACATGTAAAAACCACCCCCGTGCGCTTCATTCAGCCAGCCTTTACCGTCGCGGGTGATGAGCCAGCCACTGTTACTGCGAATATCGCCGTTCGCCGTGATGTTGCTGCCGGCAGACATGTTGCCGCGTGCGTTAACGTCCTGACCCGTTACGGTGCCGTTCGCCGTGACGTTGCTGCTGAAATTGCCATTTGCCGCGTTCACATTGCCCGTATTGTTCAGGTCATTTCCGCCCATATCGATGCTGGTATGCATGGTGTTGAGGTCAGGTTTGCCGTTCACCGCAAACCGGTATAACCGGTCACTCTCTGCCCGTGAGGCGCCCAAATCATCCGTGGTCAGAAGTGCCGCGATATGGCCGGGCGTGGTGTTTGCGTTAAAGGTCTGGAGAGGGGCCGACCAGCCCCCCCGGGCGCCGGTGACGGTGCCGGCTGTATTGATGTAGCCGCCCATTCCTGAGTTGATGCTGACAGCAATCTGATCCATGGCCATAAAAGGCAGTGGATTCCCGTTCTGCGTGTAAACCAGCGCCTGCAACTGATTTTTCTGGGACGGATTTCGCACTACATTGGCCAGATACTGCTGCCCATAATCGTTATTTTCATTGAATCCCTGCTCCAGAAATCCCGTGTTTTTCAACATAGACGGCGTCACGGTGACCGGCGCGGTCGACAGCAGGGTATCGTAATAGCGGCCCGTATAGCTTTTGACCGCCTGGGTAAAACGCGAGGCCTGCGTGGCGCTCCTGAGCCAGTTCTGTCTTGCGTTCCAGTCCTGAATCAGTGAACTCCCCCAGGTTGTAATATAAACCAGAACGATAAGCGCAGCGCCCGTGCTGAGTAGAGCCCAGCCGCGATCGGGACATTTTTGTGTTGGCATGATGTTCACCAGGTAATAAGGGGCTGATAGAGCTGAAAGAGCGTTACCATTACAGCGCCGGCTGCCAGCCAGGGGCCTAATGGTCCGCCCTCAGAAGCGCGGCGAGACTGTAACTGCCACATCGCAAAAAGCATGACACCAATGCCGACGGCATGAAAACCGCTGAACCCCAGCCAGGCGCAGACGGCACCACTCATCCACACATCACCCATTGCCGGATTTTCTCTCCCCCCCTTGAGCAGACTGACGTAGCGCAGACCGCCGGAAATGACCAGCATGGTGGTCGCCGCCACAATATGTGAAAGCAGAGCTGACAGAGCGGATACAGAGGCATCTGTCAGCGGCTGCCAGAGGGAAGCCATCAGACCAGCCATCAGGCACTTGACCGTCACGGAACGTGGCAGCAGTCCGGTGAGTGCATCGGTCAGGGTCAGCCTGAACAGGAACAGGATAAAGAAGAAAGCCGGCAGTCGCGCTGAAAGGGGGGAGAGCATGGTCAGGGTCGCGGCCGTTGCAAACAACCAGCACACAGCCGATTCGGTGACATCCTGATCAACAGTGACTGAAGGGTACAAAGATAATTTCAGGTCTGCGCGAACGCGGGCGGCCATCAGACACAGCAAAAGAAGAAACAATGGAAAAAGGCCCGCAGCGAACTGCCAGGGCATACTCAGGGTCAGCAGTATCACAGTTTTATTCCCCGCTCTTTTAACAGCAGTTTTTTATAAATGGCATACACGCGGTTGGCGTAGGACTCGCGGGTTTCGTGCCGGTCTTTTCGAAATCCTGCGTTGTACGAACCCAGGCAGTTCCAGCTGATGCCACATACCTGAAAATGGGTGGCCAGAATCCAGGTGCCTATCTGCACGTTGAGGCAGGGTTTTGTCAGCAGATCCTGCGGGCTGCTGATAAAGCCCTTTGCGATAAGCGACGGAATATGGGTTGAGTTCACCTGCATCAGTCCGTAATCCGTGCTGAGTGCCCGCCCGGTCCGCGCATCACGATTAATGTGTGTAATACCCGCGTGCAGGCTGCTCTCACCGGTTGCTATCGCCTGAATCAGAAGCGGGTCGATGTGGTATTTTGCGCCCGCTGCGTCAAAACAAAACGCGTGCGCGCGGGCGCAGAACAGAACCATTAGCATCAACACGATCAGCACAGTACGAGGCATGACATCAGCCGTTGTGCGTGAAGACCAGTGTGTTATTGCCGGTCCGGCCGCTGTCTGCGGTACAGGCCTGACCGATCGCCTCAGAGCTCACCTGACCGCTGCTGAAATCGGTACTGTTGATGGCCAGTGAGCTGGAGGAGCCTGCAGAAGCCATGCGGGTGGCAATGTCAATGCAGCCGGCCTGCGTCACGCTCTGGGTCGTCACTGAGAATCCATTGTTATAACCATTGCTGTTTGCCACCGGCGCCATGACCACCTGTCCACCATAGCTGTTGGTGAGCGTCGCGGTGCCGGATGAGGCTGTGCCGTGCACGGTAAAGCCGGACGGTGCGCCGCCTTTCTGGATCAGGAAGCCGGTCATAGAGGCGCCGCTGCTGAAGTCATAGCCGTTAGGTCCTTTTAGTGCCGTCCCGTTGCTCATCATAGTCTGCAGGCTGGACACCTCCGTTGTGGAGTCTTTGGCACTGAACAGCTTCCAGACGCCCCCCAAAACCACTGTGATGACAATGGCATAAAGGAGGCCGATGGCACCCTGTTCCATAAATCCCCAGCCCCGATCAGGGTGCTTTCCTGCAGAAGTGTTTAAAAAAGACATGGTGCGTCCTCAGTGAAGGTTAAGTGAGCCGGAGTCCTGGATCTGCATGACCATCATGATGATCAGCGCGAAGAACCCCATAATCAGAAGCATGGATAAAAGACGGGTTACATTAGCCCTGCGGGCCACCCGCCTGAGGGTCTGTGTCAGCCAGCGGTCGGCATAGTTGCTGATAAGCTCAGCGGCGCCGTCTCCGTCTTCAAGCAGTGACAGGTAGTTCACGGCCTCGCGACTAGGGAAGTCGTAACCACTTTTGCGCAGCGCCATACCGAGTGAATTGCCTTCACTCATCTCGTCCATCGCCGCATCAAGGCGCTCCTGCAGCCAGGGCGGCGCGAAGCTGTGCAGCAGTTGCATGGCTTCAAGCTCATGCACGCCGGCCCCAAGAAGGGCACCGGTGTTCATCAGAAAGACCGCACCCTGCAAATCTTTATAGAGAGACCAGGGCATAATGCTGTCAGCAAGACGACGAATTCTGCCGCGCCACCGGGGAAGGGACCACAGGCTGGCCACAACCAGAGCAGCACCGGAGAATGCCGCGGCAGGTCCCCACTGTTCTGTCCAGTCAGAAAGCCCCTTCATGAACCCGAGTGCCCCGCTCCAGCTGGCCGGATCAGACATTCTGCTCAGCATCGGGACGAGGGACTGGTTATTGACCCCGAGCAGACCGCCGCCCAGCACGAGCAGAACCAGCGGGTAAACCGATGCAAACACGACCTGACCGAAGATCTGCTCACGGGCATTGATGAGTTTGTCTGCCTGCATCAGGGCAACGGGAATATTGCCCGTTTTCATCCCGGCACTGATCAGCGCGGCCTCTTCGTAGGGCACCCATACCGCCAGCACATCCGCCAGAGTCCGGCCTGGCGAGTTATCCCGGAGCCCCTCAAGGCAGTCTTCGGTGAGTTCAAGGAAGGGATGCCATTTCTCACCGAAACTGGTGTGCACCTCGCCAATCATTTTCAGCGAGGTCTCAAGATGCTTTCTGTTTTCCAGCAGAAAACGCATGTTTTCATAGAAGACCTGCCGGTGTGAGCCGGTGAAGGTCAGCCTGACGGCGTGATAGCGGCATTTTTCAAAAAGGGACAAGTCCCGCTCAGTGCGAAAGCGCAGATTACGCGACATTGGGAACCTCGCAGCGCATCAGCTCGTCTTCGTCCAGTGGGCAGACCAGGTCACCTTCAAGCGGGTCAACGCGCCCCTCAGCAAGGTAGCGCAAAAGGTGCATCACGCGGGTGATGCCGCCTTTGTTCACCCAGTACTGACGGGCCACGGCCGCTCCCTGATTGAGCCACAACTGCATCATCATCGCGTCAGTGCGGACGACTTCCACCACGGCAGTTCGGCCAGTGATGCCTTTGCTGACCACGCGCTTCGTGACCGGGATGACTTTGCGGCAGCGGTCGCAGCCTTCCGTATTGCGGAAAAAAAGCTGCTCAGGACGACAGCCCCCCTTCACTGTGCAGTATTTTTCCAGACGCTCGCGGGTATCGCTGTCCAGCTCATGCAATTTGTCTGCCCAGGAGATTTTGCAGTTGTCACACAGCAGCGGCACCAGACGCTGACCAATCAGCCCGGTGATAAGGGACGCATCGGCCAGCAGCTGTCGCTTGATACCAAAATGCTCCATGCGACTCAGGGCGCCGATAGCGCTGAGCGTGTGCTGGGTAGACATGAAAATATGCCCCGTTTCGGTGCCGTAAATGCCCGCCATAATGGAATAGAAGTCCCGCATTTCACCGTTCAGGATGGCGTCGGGATCGAGTCGCAGCGCCGAGGCGTTGGCGTTATTCCAGGCCCGGCTGATGGCTTCCGGCGTGTTGTCATCGGGCATAACCGGCGTCTGGATTGCGCCGGGGATGAGGCCTTCCGGCGGGTTTTCCAGTGTAAGCAGGCGCTTTTTACCGCCGGTGAGGGTCAGCCAGATATCGCTTAACACGCGAAGGGTGGCGCTTTTTCCTGCCCCGGTCGGCCCGGTCACCAGCACCATGCCAGACGGCAGGCGAAGGATCTGCGTGATGATTTTGATCTGCTCAGCAAGAAAACCCAGCTGCGGCAGTGTGGGAATGTTTTTGCTGTCATCGGGGATCATGCGCATGACCAGGTAGAGGCCGTCAGGCGTGGGGCGGTGTTCGTAACGCGCCCCGAAAAGGCCGGCCTGACGCGCAAATTTCGAACTGACGCGCCCCGACTGCTCGCGCCCCGCGACAAATGACTGTTCGCGCACGTCGCACATGGAAATATACACAGTGGATGCCAGCGTCGTGCCTTCCTCGTCGGTCAGCTCGTCAATCACCTCAAGCTCGCCGTGGATGCGCAGCTGAATGACGGTAAGCTTGCGGTCGGCGCTGATTTCCAGATGAATATCTGACGCATTCAGTTCGTTCGCCAGGCGGAAATAGCTCAGCACTTTATCCTGTGAACGGCTGACGTCCTTTGTGCTCAGGTCATCCTCCGTCACGCCCGGGCCCAGTGCGGCGGCGCTTTCACGACGCTGGTTCAGCTCACTGAGCGAAACAAATTCGGTTCTGGCGCCCGGATACTGTTTCGCCGAGTCCATCGCCCAGCGCTGAATGGCCGGGTCCTGGCGCCGGTTTTTATCGATAAGCAGCGTCACGCCCTGAACAGGGTGGTGCTCGGCGAACACAAAGTCTGCGATTTCCTTAGCCGGTATCATCTTCACCTCAGAATGAAAGTTCGGTGTCGTCACTGAGACGCACCACGGTTTCGGTTACGGCCGTCACGCGCTTAGACGTACCGGGGACAGGGTCGCCTTTGACCACTTCAGCGATACCACCGCTCGGCAACAGCAGGCGGGCACGGAGCTGGCCGGGCTTACCGTAAATCTCGACCAGCCGGATGCCGGCAGACTTAGGAGCTGCTGAGCTGCTCTCTTTTACCTGTGAGGATGATGACGGCATCTGCCCCGCCTGCGGATAAGAGGAGAGCGGCGGAACGACGGCTGACAGCGCTGGCGCAGAGGTAACAGGCGCCAGGCTCTCACGCAGCTGCTGCTGCAGTCGCGCCGTCTGCACCCTCTGCTCGAGCAACAGGTTTTGTGCCTGAGCAGATTCCAGCTCACCCAGGGTGACGTTGGGCGGAAGAGAGCCGCTGTCTGCTGCCTGAACGTGATGCATCAGCGTCCATGACAGCAGCAGACAGATAACTGCTGGGCTATTTCTGCGCATAAACGCTCCCCTTAATGGTGTAATTGAACTTCGCCTGCTCGTTCATAGAGATGGCTACGCTCGTCAGACGAATCCCCGTCGCATCCAGCCCCTGAAACAGCAGCTCGGGTTGCAGGCGGGAGTTGATGATGAAGGTGAATTCCCGCCAGTCCTGCGGTGCTGTTTTCATTTCCTGCCCGGGAGCGAGAACAGGCGGCTTAACTTCATCAAACTTCACATCTATGTTTCGCCGCTGCAGGTGAGAGATGAAGCGCATCAGAAGCACGTCAGTACCCGGCAGCTTTTCGTCTTCAAACTCCGCAGGGCTAACCCTGGCAGGGATAAACACATCCCCGTTTTTGCCACCTTCCTGAAGGTTGAAGACCGCATCAAGACCAAACAACTCTTTGACGCGTCTGGCAAAATCGCTCACCGTGGCACCCGGCGTGGCTGTGTAGCGCAGGCGGATGCCCTTCGGAATGCATTCCGCATCTGAAACGCGCCAGCCGGCAACAGATGCGTATAGCGGTTCACGCGTCAGCCAGCAGAAGCTGAGCATCACAGGCACCGGCAGCTGATGCGCCCAGGGATGCGGCGCTGAGGCAGGCAGCACAGGTTTTGCCGGCGTCATGGCCATCCTTGCGCGGAACGCGGCTTCATCGGCGGCCTGTCTCGCCCGTTCGCTGAGGGTGTCTTTGGCATACCAGCCGGCATACAGCAACACCATCAGCAACAGTGAAGGGAGTGCGATTTCTGCCGGGCTCAGGCGACGGCGGAGACGGCAGCGTTTGAGCTGAGCGCCGGTGAGGCCAGAGGTAACAGACAGAACATCAGTATCCTCATCCGCTGCTGCAACACAGCGGAACTCACCCGATTCGTTCTCGTTGAAATGCAGGAAATTTCTGGCGGCGGACTCTGCATCAGCCCGGGTGCCGGTGAAGTCGCCCATGACCGAGAGGTGCCCGTTGCTTATGGCAAGAAACACCCAGCTGTCATGCTCACGGCTCAGCCGGTATATACCCCAGGCATTGCCGCTTTCTTTAAGCTGAAAGGCCAGAGCCAGAGAGTACAAGCCGCTACGGGTCCGGCCCGGAGAAACATTCCCCACCAGAGCATGCGGACGAGCTCCCTGAATCCGGTAGTGCGTGTCCGCAGCACGGCTGCCGTGGCGAAGCCACTGAATACCGGACTGTGCCTCCTCCCACTCCATCCCGGCCACCCATTCGCGGCGGTTTTTTCTGTCTCTGACCGTTACGCCGGAGCTGAGATGAATTGACACTTTCTTTTTGATTTTCATCGTTATTGTCCCAGCAAAACCGGCGTAATCATAATGATGAGCGTGGAACGGCTCTTCGCGCCGCTCTGACCTCCGCCCAAAAGATAATTTTCAGGCGAAAAGGTGCCCTGCTTATCTGAGGATGCGTTTTGTTGATCTGAGCCGGTAAGAACCAGCGTCTGACCCGCGCGAAGGTTGACCTTGCGCGCAAGGCCTTCGGTTGCGGTATTAGCGACGTCGTTACGGGTATTGCCGTCCCTGCTGATAAAACTCTTGATATCGGGCGGTGTGGTGTAGCTGTAGGCAAACTGCAGCTGGATATCGCCATTTGCCTGCACAAAAGGCAGCATGGTAATGAAGAGGCCGGTAGTAATACTGGATACGCTCTGACTGGAAGTGACCCCTACGTTTGCCACTGCCGTGGAGCTGGAGCTGTTGAGCATCCCGGTATTGTTGGATAACTGGTAAGCCACCGGTGTCAGGTTAGCCGTCGGGTCGGTCTGGTTCAGGGCCATCGTGACCGTACCCTGCTGCTCAAGCGCTCTGATCATGAGCTGCGATCCGGAAAATCTCTCAGCCCCTCCAGTCGCGCTGTTCAGGATGGACAGACCAAAACTGCCCGCATTGGCCGGGGCACCGGTAAAGGTACTGCCAATACTCGCGCCCAGGCCGGAAACCGTTTTGGCAACCAGACCCCAGTCCAGACCCCGATCGACGTTTTTGGTCTGGGTGAAACGGACTATCTGCAGTGTCAGCTGTACCTGACGGTGCAGGACCTGATTCTGGTAATCAATGTAACGGCCGACCCTGTCCAGTACATCAGGCGTGTCCGTCACGCTGAGCGTGCCGGTGGCGTCAGACAGCCAGTAGCGGCCGCTTTTTGGCGTGAGTATCTGCTCTACTGTTTTGCGGATATCGTTATAGAGGTCGCTGTTCATGCCGTAGTTGGTTTTCTGATTCGAACTGACGTCGCCTTTGGTGCCGCCATTTCCGCTCTGGTTGCCCAACTGAGCACCCGCACCGGAGTTAATAGACGCGGAGCTGTCGACTTTGGTATTGAGGATGGCGAGCTGAAAGGTGCGCGTGTCCTGAATAAAGAAATCCACACGCCCCGTTGTGCGGCGAACGGAGAGGCCCAGCGTACTGGCGGCGATGTTCAGGGCTTCCTGCGCATCGCCCTGAAACCGCGTTCCCTGGAACAGGACAGGTTCAGACGTCGACATGACAGCGGGCTGTGCCGGCATACCCATCTGTGCCAGAGGCACCCGACCGTTGTCGTCCGGAGCCGGCAGACGGCCGCTCATCTGTGACGTGACGACGCTGCCACCTGCGGACTGCAGCAGCGCAGCAGATACCTCCGGCGAGATGTAAACCCGAAAGCCACAGATTGCATTAATGCGGCTGGCGATCTGCGGCAGTGTCAGCCCTTCGGGACTGTTAAAAAATACCTGGCAAGGTGGCATTTTGACGTCGTCCGGCGCCGTAATAGCTGACTGAATGGGTTTCAGGTTTACCCAGGGCTTGTCCGCCCACACCACAGCCGGCTGCGACATATCCAGGCGGCTTTGCAGTATCCGCTGCGCTGTGTCGCCCTGCGTATTGTTGTCTTTTTCAATGGTGGCCACGTCTCTGACCGAGCACGCAGAGAGCAGCACGGCCATGGTCAGCAGCGTCAGTTTTAATGGGGTGCGCGACATCCGCTGCTCCTCAGTTAAGGTAAACAATGCTCCCCTCCGTCACGCCGGACGGAAGGGAAAGATTCATGTCGGTGCCGTCATACATGCGCAGCCGACCCCGCGAAACGGTCAAAGCCAGCGCGGATGTTGTCGACTGATTACGGAGCGCGGCATAAACGCCCGGCGTATCAGCGACCCACACCCACAGCCTGCCGTTCTGGATGACACTCTGAACCCGTGAATCAGGGGGCGGCATCATGCCGGTCGCTGCCGGCGAAACCGGTCCGTCACCCACTGAGCGGCCATGCCGCCAGTCGTTCACCGCATCAGCCGTTCGCAGCATGTCGGTGGCAAGCCGCGAGGGCGCGGCCACGGTCACTGACTGCGTGACAATGTCAGAATTACGGCGCTGGGCGTCACTGGCCATCAGCCCGAAGAACATGGCCAGCGCGATTATCGGCAGGGCAAAACCCATTTCATCGCCCTCCGGGCGTAGGGGTGTCGCTGACGGACACCAGGCACTGAATGCGGTTGGCTTCGGCAAACAGCGGCTTTTCAGCGTGGCGGTACAGGTCAAATACCTGCACCAGAACCGACTCGAAATTGCCGTGAAACACCAGAGGGGCATCGATTCGGTAATCCAGCGCAACGGGCCAGATCAGGACCCAGTTCCCGCCATTGGCGCAGGGCGCTTTTGCCGTCCAGGAGGTGAGAGCTTCTTTAAGCGTGGTGCCCGGCTCAGCCCGCCAGGTCTGCCCCGTGACAGGCGACGTTACCGGCGTACCCGTCGAATAAGTGGGTACGATGCGACTGTCCGCAGCGGGTGCCGGTGTGACAGCCGTGGACGGCTGCTGATGCACGACTGAAGAAGCTTTCGGCGTGGCATTCACTGTAGTCAGGGGGGCAGTTTGGGTTTTGACGGCTGTCGGGGTAATGACGGCCTTATTCTGCTTCGCCGTGGTGTGCGCTGCAGCTGCGGTTCCCACTGAAGCTAAAGGGGCCGGCTTCTGTGAAGAGGCCGGTAAATTGCCTGAGGTTACTAAAGACTGACTCTGCTGCAGTACCGGCGAGGGAACGCTGAGGCTCTGCGGTTTAAGCCCTGATGGTGTGACCACATCGCCGGTGAAAGGGTTTCTGGCAAGCCCGGATGCAGGTGTCTGAACTGATACGGCTTTAGTCTGCACAACCGGAGCTGCGTATGGCCTGGTGACCGGGGCGCTGGCCGCAGGGCGAATGGCCGGAAGGCTGGCAGCCGGCGCTGAAAAACTGCGGTACTGGTCACGGAGCTCGAAGCAGACCTCACGGTTTACTTCGTCCACCTTCAGGCGCCAGGCGGGACCCGCGACAACCTGAAGCGCTTCACTAAGCTTCAGGGGGCCGATGGTGCGCTGAACGGCGGGCAGCGGACGGCTGAGCAGTTCAGAAAACGCAGCGGTCGTTGCTGAACACAGTGAATAGCCTGATTCCAGCAGCAGATAACGGAATCCTTCACCGACCGTGCTGACCAGCTGCGCCGGCATGGTGATATCGACAACCTGATTCAGCGGGTCCAGCTGCGCATCGGCAGGGCGTGTGCTGACAAGGGTATAGCGATCGTAGCGCACTACCTCAGGCGAGCGGTTACGGTAGATATCATCAAACCGGGCCGGTGTGCGGCTGCGGGAATACACCGACGCGGTGTCTGTCGCGGCTGCATTCACACAGCCTGCCAGCATTACAGTACAGGCAATGATGCCGGCACGTTTAGCGGCCTGTCCGGAAGGTACTGCCATCAGGTTCCACCCCAGGAATAGTCTTAATCAGGATTGCTATTCTGGCCGTGGGTTAAAAACGGACAACGTAAAACTCTGAGCGGGATTTGAAGAAAAAGGAAAGAGGACCTTTACACCAGATCGCTCATTTATCCATGAGAAGGAAATAAAGCAACTGCTGACAAAATGATGCAGATAAAACACCATAGCAGTTATTTACAGTGCGAACGTCCCTTGCAGATACTTTCTATCCATCAACCTTCGAATGTCCCAGCGGCAGCGGGTTGCGTCCAGTGTGTTGAACACCTCCCAAAATTTTTGTTGCCGGATACATACAACTTCCGGTTTCTCACGATATCGTCGAAAATGGGCGTGACAACTTGAACCACAATGTTGTTTGCAACCGATAGTTCAGTAGTGATGTTCGAAGCGGAGTTAACCACTGTCAGCACGTTAATGCGACTGCGCTTCGTGAATTATCCTTATTGTTGGATTACACATAAAAAAGGGGCTTATGCGGCTCAGATGTTTTCAAATATTTTTATACGGTCATTGATTTCAATTAAATGGGCGTCATATTCTTCGGGGCTTCTGGCTTCGCTAGATCCATAAAGCCAATCGGCATAATTTAGATGCTCACCGCTATGCATATAATGACTTAACTCATCGGCGAAGTATTGGTTAGGCACAATTATCGAGTGGGCACTTTGTATGTTGAGTTGGTTTGCATTCAACCTCCACTCTCTTTCCCACGTAAAGTTAACACCTTGTTTATTAGGTAAATTTGCGTTCATAGGGTCATATGTTACGTGGCGCCAGTGAAGTTCTTCTGGCAAAGACAAACCCTCATCCTTAGTTTGATAGATAACGTGCCTGCCACCCAACTCAAAAATGAATGATTTACTAAACGCAAAGCCAAACTGGGTATATCGTGATGACTGATGTCTTTGTACTTCTAAAGGTGACTCAGTAAAACAAACGCTTTTCAGATTTCTGAAAGTGTCTTTGTCTGACGCATTGATATAGCCATCCATAACAATTTTCTTCATTACTTCGAAAGCACATACATCAGCCCTTTTTTTGTCTTTTCCTTCGTATTCTGTTTTTATCCAATGAAATACGTCATCAGAATAATCGCTATGATTGTGCATAAATGAAATCCTCCTTTAGTCTATTTATCGACTGTAAGACTCCATAGTTTACTTGCAATGGTCAATTCAGCAGATAAAAAAAGCGCCATGAAGAATGGCGCTCGGTATCGTAGACGTACTTATAAGACAGGATCATCCTTGCAGGACAAATTCAGTCCGGAAAGAAATCACTGGTCATTGCCTGTTCGAGAGACCATGGGTTTTCGTTGGGAAACACACTCTCATCCATGCCTGTTTCACGGGCTGCTGAGAGTATGGCGTCACCATAGGCATCTCTGGCCAGCTCATCCAGGTCATGTTTGAGGCTCGGGCTTTTGGACAGACGACGTTCGATTTTTCTGCGCTGCTCTGCGACAGTCAGTTGCCAGCTTCTGCCTCTGTGGGATGGCTGATATTTCCATTTAAGCAGATGCAGAAACAGCACTTCCAGCCGGGATTCCAGCTCGTTACGCTGACTGTTACCCATACTTTCGATTTCCTCAAGAAGGTTCACAGTGTCCAACTGAGCAAGCTTCCCTGAGCGCAGTAAATCTGCCTGTTCCCGGGTCCAGCCATAAAAGTCACTGTTATAACTGTTTGTCATAATCCCCCCTGAACGTCGACTACAGATAGTCTTCTGAGTCTGTCAGAGAACGGACGGCCAGTCAAAGTCATCACGGTTTCCCGAAACCCTGAAGCCGCTTACGAAAAAAAAGCGCCAGAAAAAACTGGCGCCGCGAGGGCGTAACCTAAAGAATCCTTTACGAAATTGCGTAAATGGCCTTGCGACAGACGCCATAGCCGTGTCCGAGGAACGGTATGTCATCGTCAAAGTCCATTGGCGGCTCGTTCGCCGGATTACTCGGAGCCGACTGTTGTGCCTGAGAAGGCTGAGGCTGTTGAGGCTTACCCCATCCATCTTGCTGGCCTGACGGCTTATTGTTTCCACTGGTGTTGGTGCTGCTTTTAGCCCCGCCCAGCATCTGCATCGTTCCGTTTACATCAACCACGATTTCGGTCGTATAGCGTTTAGTACCTTCGCTATCCTGCCATTCACGTGTTCTCAGTTTGCCTTCGATATAGACCTGTGAACCCTTACGCAGGTATTCACCGGCAATTTCAGCCAGCTTTCCAAACAGAACGACGCGATGCCATTCGGTTTTTTCCCGGTTTTCACCGGTCTGTTTGTCACGCCAGGTTTCTGAAGTGGCCACTGAAAGGCTGGTCACTGCAGTTCCGTTTGGCATGTAACGAACTTCGGGGTCCTGACCGAGATTGCCGACCAGGATAACTTTGTTGACGCCGCGTGCGGACATAATGAATTCCTCTTAGAAACGGGGTTGAGAGGAACACATCCGCCGGGATGTGTTCCGGCGGTGTGTCCGTGACGCTTAGAAAGATTCCGGATCGTAAGCCTTTTGAGTGGCCGGACCGGTGTCTGGCGTCTGGGAAGCGTTAGGGGCCTTGTAAACAACGTCCTGCCCCTTTTTGATGAACTCAACCTTTATCAGGCGGGCCTTCAGCGAGGGACGGGATTCACCGGCATGCTCACCGCTTTGCAGGGTAAACACGTCGGCCTTAAGGCCACTGAGTACAAATCCAATCAGAACTTTTTCCTCTTCATCAACGGCTTTCTGACAGCGGTTGATGAGGGATGTCTGCTCTTTACCTGCAACGGTAATGTCGAAGCGGGTATAGGAAGCATTGTCAGTCGGACCTGTCAGGGCATTGATTACGGCACAGGTAAACTCACCATTAGAGCCCTGCAGTCGACGAATCGAACTGAGGTAGCCGATACCACTGACGTTGAGGTTAAAGTACTCTTTCTGGTTGTTGCCGGTAGTGGCAGAGCCAGCAGAAGCAGTGTTGTTTGAAGCAGGGGTATTTGCAGTTGCAGTCATGATGTTATCTCCGGAGTAAAACGAAACAGGGCGCGGAGAAACATCAGTCCCGTGCGGGAGAGAGTTTCCCGCAGGGGGTCAGCAGATAACTGCCGACAGGCTGTATTGGTGAAGAGGACCTTAACCTGGTATACAGGTCCCTGTTTGCAAAGGTTAACAGGTTTGAACCGCCCGAAAGCGCCATCTCTCAGGTTGTGATGGCATTGGCATGTGATTACCCGAAGGCGTCCCTCTCAAATCACCGGAACATTGGCAGTTGTCGGAAGGACAACGTTTAGCCTCTTTATCTTTCACGTACACGCGGCGCTTGTCAATCTGGCCACGTATAAAAATTCATCAGTGCGCAAATAATAAAAAGCGGCACCTCACGGCACCGCCATTGGGGTCTGCACCATCGACCTTTTGTTAACCTGCCTGAGGCAGTTGCTCCGCTGGCGTGTTCAGCTCCCGGCACGGGTTTCACGGAGTTTTCGTGCCTTGACACCTCCCGCACAGGTAGTAGGGGGCGACCAGACTGTACTCCGGCAACACATGCATTAGATGCTGACGGAGCCCGCAGTCACGGGGTGCGGCTTCAGAGCCGGCGTCACAATAACAAAGGCGCTACCTGCCCGCAATCGGATAAGACGGGTTAATTCTTTTTTGTTTTTGACGACTTAGCGCGGGCCGGGCTTTTACGCCTGCCTGAATCCAGACTGATGATGCCTTTACACTCCGGATAGCGCGTGCAGCTGCGAAATTCACCTTTAGGACTCCTGCGCAGGACGGTTTTGCTGCCGCAGAGCGGGCACGGAGGCGAAGGCGGCACCCGGATGCTGATGCGCTGCTGCATCCCCTGGCTGACCAGCGTCGAGGTCCAGGCGGTCTGACGCTGCAGAAAGTCGTTCAGGTTCATACGGCCTGCAGCCACTTCATCAAGGGCCTGCTCCCAGAGCGCAGTCATACCCGGGTCGGTCAGCTGCGGTGGCAGGGCATCGATGACGTCCGCCCCCAGGTCTGTTGCCAGCAGTTTGCTGCCTTTGAGTGTGATGAAACGGCGGCTGAGTAGCTGCTCGATGATGCCGGCACGCGTTGCTTCAGTGCCGAGCCCGGCGTTTTCTTTGAGGATTTTACGCAGCTGAATGTCCGCGACATACGCAGCGGCGTTCATCATGGCACCAATCAGCGTGTCAAAGCTGTAATGCGCAGGCGGCTGGGTCATCAGCTGCTTAACCTCTGCGCCGGTAACGCCGCACTGTGCCCCTTTGCTGAGCGGTGGCAGCGCACCTGCGTTTTCGTCCTCAGCAGCGTTCTTATTCTCTTCGTCCTTAGTAAACAGCACTTTCCAGCCCTTTAAGACTTCAGTGCGGCCAGTTGTGCGGAACAGCTGACCACCGATATCAAAGGAAATACGCGTCGCATCCGACTCGCAGAGCGGCAGGAACTGGACCAGGTAGTTTCGGCGGATAAGCAGGTAGACCTGGCGCTCTGTCTCAGTCAGGGTGGACAGCTGAACGGCGTTGCGCGTGGGGATAATGCCGTGGTGCGCCGTGATTTTTTTATCGTTCCAGATGCGGGAAACAAACCCTCTGTCCAGCTGTGAAAGCAGGGATAAGAACTCAGGTGAGGGGTCAGTCCGCGCCATGGCATCAAACACGGCCGGGATTTCTTCCCGCATTGATTCCGGCAGCCAGCCGCAGTCTGTGCGGGGATAGGTCGTGGCCTTGTGCTTTTCATACAGGCTCTGAGCAGTGTCCAGCACCTGCTGTGGCGACATATTCCACATCTTGCCGCAGGCCCGCTGCAGCGTTCCCAGTGAAAAGGCCAGCGGGGCGGCCTCTTTCTCGCGTTTTGTTTCGTACTCCGTCACCGTAGCGACCCCCGCCTGACGGCAGAGCTGCGCCACCTGCTGAGCAATATTCTGGTGAATACAGCGCTTTTCCTCATCCGCATAGACGGCGGCAGGCACCCATGATGCCTGAAAACTGACACCTGAGGCGCTGAGCGTTGCCTTAACCTGCCAGTAGGGCTTCGGCACGAAAGCGGCAATCTCGCGGTCGCGACGAACAACCAGTGCAAGCGTGGGCGTCTGTACCCGCCCGACTGAGACCACGCCCTCAAAACCTGCTTCGGCCGCCCTGAGGGTATACAGTCGGGACAGGTTCATGCCGACCAGCCAGTCCGCGCGTGAACGCCCCAGCCCGGCATGGTACATCCCGACGGAAGCCTGTCCTGGAAGCAGGTCGCTCAGAGCAGCCCGGACGCTGAGCTCGTCCAAAGCCGAAAACCAAAGGCGCAGAATCCTCCCCTCCCAGCCGCAGTAGTCCAGCAGTTCGCGGGCGATAACTTCACCTTCACGATCGGCGTCGGTGGCGATGACGACCTCATCAGCCTGTCTGAGCAGTTTCTCAATGACCTTAAACTGATCCTGCGTGTCCTTTTTAACGACAACCTGCCACCTTGAAGGCAGAATTGGCAGTGCAGACAGAGACCAGGGCTTGCCGTATTGCTGGCCGTAGACCTCTGGCGGTGCGGTCTCCAGCAGATGGCCTACCGCCCAGGTGACCGTCACGCCATTACCCGTCATAAAACCTTCACCGCGCCGGCTCGCCCCCAGCACAGCGGCGAGGTCACGACCCTGAGAAGGTTTTTCGCACAAAAATAACCGCATCACCGGCCCCGCTATTGACCGGCTTTATAACGCAGGCGCAGAAGATTCACGCTGGCTTCATTAA
>Ga0157371_10002116_pt1 | contig 19330 bp, 19 predicted proteins | sample C45metaG_FD_113462 | JGI IMG/M metagenome (GOLD analysis project Ga0157371, IMG submission 113462) | Corn rhizosphere microbial communities from Kellogg Biological Station, Michigan, USA - C4-5 metaG | ecosystem: Host-associated > Plants > Roots > Rhizosphere > Soil | place: USA: Michigan...
GCCGGATGTGTGCGTGATTGCCACTCAGCAACACGTCGGGAACACGCTGATCCGCATACACCTCCGGGCGGGTGTAGTGCGGGCAATCCAGCAGACCGTCTGCAAAGGAATCCTCCTCGGCAGAGTCCGCATGCCCTAAAGCTCCAGGCAGCAGTCGCGTAACCGCGTCTATCAGGACCATGGCCGGCAGCTCGCCACCGGACAACACATAGTCGCCAATCGACCACTCTTCATCGACATGAGCGTCTATAAACCGCTCGTCAATGCCTTCATAGCGCCCGGCGATCAGAATCAGGGACTCTGCCGTCGCCAGTTGCCGGACCCCGCCTTGTGTCAACGGCTGGCCCTGTGGCGACAGGTAGATCACCTTCGCCGCTTCCCCCGCTGCCTGCCTGGCCTGAACCAGAGCATCTTCCAGGGGCTTGATCTTCATCACCATGCCTGGACCACCGCCAAAAGGCCGATCGTCCACCGTGTGGTGACGATCCGTGGTGTAGTCCCGAGGATTCCAGCAGGTCAGTTGCAACAACCCCTGCTTGACCGCTCGACTGGTAATGCCGTACTCACTGATGGCCGAAAACATCTCGGGGAACAAGGTGATCACTTCAACGCGAAGGCTCGCCATCGCTTAGAAGTCCGCGTCCCAATCCACCCTCATCTCGCCAGCGGCCAGGTCGACTTTCAGCACACATTGCGCCGTATAGGGCAACAGGCGTTCACGGTCATCCAGGCTGCCCGCACAGGGCTTCACCACCATTACATCGTTTGCGCCGGTCTCCAACAGGTGATCGATTTTCCCGAGCAGTTGCCCCAGGGTGTCGATGACGTGCAGACCTTGAAGCTGGTACCAGTAGTACTCATCTTCGGTCAGGTCGGGCAAAAGGCTGCGCGAGATGCAAATCTCGTAACCGGACAGAAGACGGGCTTCGTCACGATCATCCAGGCCTTTCAACTTGGCAACCAGATCCTTTTGTGTGGATCGGCCGCTGACCAGCTCAACCTGTTTGACGACGCCTTCACGCCGAAGCGTCCAGGATCTGTAACTCAACAGGTTTTCAATCGGATCAGTAAAGGAAAAGACCTTCACTTCGCCACGAACGCCGTGTACCGAGAAAATCTTGCCAACGACGATCAAGTCATCAGCACAGTCTGGCGTCGCGTTCATATTGCTCAGGCCGCAGCCTTGGCAGCTTCCTTCAACAACTGAGCAACGCGCTCAGAAGGTTGTGCACCAACGCTCAGCCAGTGGGCTACGCGTTCCTGGTTCACGGACAGGCGGATTTCCTGACCACGAGCAACGGGGTTGAAGAAACCAACGTGCTCCTTGTGCGAACCGTCGCGCGGGTTGCGGCTGTCGGTCACGGTCAGTTGGTAGAATGGGCGCTTTTTAGAGCCGCCACGGGCAAGACGAATGGTTAGCATTGAACATCGTTCCTGTAGTCGGTGCTGCAAATCTATAATGCACAGCGGGCACACGGGTGCCCGAAAGGCCGCATATTCTCAAGGAATACACGGACATTTGCAAATGCCTTTTTCGGGCGTCCGACAGCGTGCGTTACAGCCTTGCGTTGTGCCGTTGCATGCAACGGCGGTTTTCGCGTGTTCCACAAGGGTTGTGGAGCGCAGGCCACGGGCCTGCGCGGCGAATCACATTTTCGGCATGCCGCCGCCGGGCATCATCGAGCCCATGCCGCGCATCATCTTGGCCATGCCGCCTTTGGTCGAAAACTTCTTCATCATCTTCTGCATCTGCTTGTGCTGCTTGATCAAGCGACCGATATCCTGGACCTGGGTGCCCGAGCCCATGGCGATGCGCCGCTTGCGCGAGCCGCTGATGACGTCGGGGTCACGGCGCTCGGCCGGGGTCATGGAGTTGATGATCGCCTCCATCTGCTTGAACTGCTTTTCAGCGGCAGTCTGGGCGTTGCCCATCTGCGACAGGTTGACCCCGCCCATGCTCGGCAACTTGTCCATCAGGCCGCCCAGGCCGCCCATGCTTTTCATCTGCACGAGCTGGTCGCGGAAGTCCTCGAGGTCGAAGCCCTTGCCTTTCTTGAGCTTCTTGGCGAGCTTGTCGGCCTTGTCCTTGTCCAGCGTCTGCTCGGCCTGCTCGATCAGGCTGAGCACGTCGCCCATGCCCAGGATGCGCGAGGCGATACGGTCCGGATGGAAGGGTTCGAGCGCTTCGCTCTTTTCACCCATACCGATGAACTTGATCGGCTTGCCGGTGATAGCCCGCACGGACAACGCCGCACCGCCGCGCGCATCGCCGTCGACCTTGGTCAGGATCACGCCGGTCAGGGGCAGCGCATCGCCGAACGCCTTGGCCGTGTTCGCCGCGTCCTGGCCAGTCATGGCGTCGACCACGAACAGGGTCTCGGCTGGCTTGACCGCAGCATGCAGGGCCTGGATCTCGCCCATCATCTCGGCGTCGATGTGCAGACGACCGGCGGTGTCGAGGATCACCACGTCGATGAACTTGAGCTTCGCCTCGCGGATCGCCGCTTCGGCGATGGCCACCGGCTTCTGGCTGATGTCGGACGGGAAGAACGTCACGCCGATGTCGTTGGCCAGGGTTTCCAGCTGTTTGATCGCCGCCGGACGATAGACGTCGGCCGACACCACCATCACCGTCTTTTTCTTGCGCTCCTTGAGGAACCGCGCCAGCTTGCCGGCGGTGGTGGTCTTGCCCGCACCCTGCAGGCCGGCCATCAGGATCACGGCAGGCGGGGTGACGTTGAGCGTCAGCTCCTCGTTGGCCGCCCCCATCATCTCTTCGAGCTCGGCCTGCACGATCTTCACGAACGCCTGGCCAGGGGTCAGGCTGCGCGACACCTCGGTACCGACGGCACGATCCTTGACCTTGTTGACGAAGTCCTTGACCACCGGCAGTGCGACGTCGGCTTCGAGCAGCGCCATGCGCACTTCGCGCAGGGTGTCTTTGATGTTGTCCTCGGTCAGCTTGGCTTTGCCGGTTACATGGCGCAGCGTCTGCGAGAGGCGATCGGTAAGGTTTTCAAACATGCACGTTCCTTTCTGGCTCCGGGAAACCGAGGTGATTGCGGCAAGAGCAGGTCGGCGATTATAGCGGCAACTGAACCGCGCGGACACTCACGGCGCACAGTCTTTCGTCCACAGGCCTTTATATGCCAAACTCGACTCCTTTCCGGCTCACGCCACAGGACTTATGCACCCCTTGTCACCCAGTCTGCTCCCCACTCTCGCCGCCGCCCTGCTGTACGCCGCTGCGACCGCTTATCAGGGCACCCGCATCGGCCAGGGCGGCAAGGCTGACAAACGCCTGCTGTACCTGCTCGGCGCGCTGGCCGTGGCGGCCCATGCCGCCGCCCTGTTGTCGCAACTGCTGACGCCCATGGGCCTGCGCCTGGACCTGTTCAGCTCGGCCAGCCTGATCGCCGTGGCGGTCATCGCCCAGATCCTGATCGCCTGTACCCGCCTGCCGGTGGAAAACCTGCTCGTGCTGCTGTGTCCGTTGGGCCTGGCCACTGTGCTGATCGCCCAGTTCGTGCCCAGCGGCACGGCGCCGATCATCACCGAAGAACCCGGCATCCTGACCCATATCCTGCTGTCGATCCTGGCTTACGGCATGTTCACCATTGCGGTGTTCCAGTCGTTGCTGGTGCTGCTGCAGAACCATCAGCTCAAGCACAAGCACCCGGCCGGTCTGATCAAGAATTTCCCGCCGCTGCAGACCATGGAGACCCTGCTGTTCGGTTTCATCTGGGCGGGCTGGGTGCTGCTGTCGCTGTCCCTGATCTCTGGCTGGATCTTCGTCGAAAACCTGTTCGCCCAGCACCTGGTGCACAAGACGCTGCTGGCGTGCCTGGCATGGATCGTCTTCAGTGTGTTGTTGTGGGGGCGCAACCGCCTCGGCTGGCGCGGCCATCAGGCGATCCGCTGGACCCTGGCGGGCTTCTGCCTGCTGATGCTGGCCTACTTCGGCAGCAAGCTGGTTCGCGAATACATTCTGCACATCTGACGGATCGGAGAGACATGAACACTCTGCCCCTGGGGCCGCTCTGCGGTGTGCTGGCGCTGGCCATCCTGTGGTCGGGGCTGTTTACAGCGATCGAAGCCGCCTACCATCGAATCCATCTGCTGCACAGCGGGGAACACTCGAACGAAGCGCCACGCCCGGCTTTCGCACTGCCCAGCCTGGTGCTGTGTGCCCTGGCGGGCAAAGTGCTGGCCGTGGTGCTGGGCCTGCTGCTGGCCATCGAGTTGGTCGGCCCGCAGGGGTTGTGGATAGGCCCGCTGGCGACCACGCTGCTGTTACTGGTGCTGGCCGAGTACGCGCCACGGCGCCTGGGCAAACTGCACCCCCAGGCGTTCGTCGGCCTGAGCGATTCGATGCTGTCGCTGTTGCTGCGCGGGGTGTACCCGCTGGCGTGGGCGCTCAAGGGCATCGCCGAACTGCTGCTGCGCCCCTTTCGGCTCAAGCCGGCGGTCGTCCATCAGCAGCCCAAGGAGTCCACTCCCCGCCACCTGCTTCAGGACCTGGCGCGCGAAGCCCGGGCGAACAAGCCGCACCTGCTCAGCGGCATTCATGCTCTGGACAGCATCACGGTCAACGATATCCTGGTGCCGCGCAACGAAATCGACGGCATCAATCTGGATGACCCGATAGACGAGATCATCAAGCAACTGATCATCAGCCGCCACACCCGCCTGCCGGTTTATCACAGCGACATCAATCAGGTCGAACGGGTGCTCAATACGCGGCAGATCAGCCACCTGCTGCCCAAGGCCGAGCTGACCCGAGAAGATCTGCTCGGCGCCTGCTACGAAGCGTATTTCGTGCCGGAAAGCACACCCCTGCAGATGCAACTGCTGAACTTCCACAAGCAGCAGCGCCGCCTGGGCATTGTGGTGGACGAATACGGCGAGGTTCAGGGCATCGTCACGCTCGAGGACATCCTGGAAGAGATCGTGGGTGAGTTCGAGGACGAAGACAGTATCGACAACCCGCACATTCATCCGCAACCCGACGGTCGCTACGTGATCGAGGGCGCCGCGTCAATTCGCGACCTGAACAAAGTGTTGAACTGGCGCTTGCCCAGCGACGGCCCCAAGACCCTCAATGGCCTGGTGACCGAAGCCCTGGAGAGCATTCCGGAGAGTGCGGTATGCCTGAAGATCGGGCGCTACCGGCTGGAGATCCTCGAAACCGAGGAAAACCGTGCCAGCCGTGTGCTGATCTGGCATGCAGTCAGCCCACCGCCGGCACTTTGACCCCGACGCTTACAGGCTAACGTCCACGGCCTGCGCGGCACGTGTGGCCTTGGCGCGGGCGGCCTCGATCGACTCGTCTCGCGCTAGGGCCACGCCCATGCGCCGCTGCCCTTGCACTTCAGGCTTGCCAAACAGGCGCAGGGCGGTGTCTGGCTCACTCAATGCCGCGCCCAGATTGGCAAATGCCGTCTGGGTCGAATGGCCTTCGACCAGAATCACCGCCGAGGCCGACGGCCCGAACTGGCGAATCAATGGAATCGGCAACCCCAGAATCGCCCGGGCATGCAGGGCGAACTGCGACAGGTCCTGGGAAATGAGGGTCACCAGGCCCGTGTCATGGGGGCGCGGCGAGACTTCGCTGAACCACACCTGGTCACCCTTGATGAACAGCTCGACACCGAACAGGCCGCGGCCGCCCAAGGCTTCGGTCACCGCCCTGGCCACCCGCTCGGACTCGGCCAACGCCTTCGCACTCATTGCCTGGGGCTGCCACGACTCCTGGTAGTCGCCTTTCTCCTGGCGATGGCCCACAGGGGCGCAAAAGGTAGTGCCGCCAGCATGGCGCACGGTCAGCAGGGTGATTTCGTAGTCGAAATCGATGAACCCCTCGATGATGACCCGGCCCTTGCCGGCCCGCCCGCCTTCCTGTGCGTAATCCCAGGCGCGCTGCACATCGTCATTGCTCTTGAGCAGGCTCTGGCCCTTGCCCGACGAGCTCATCACCGGCTTGACCACGCAGGGGAAACCCAGGTCCTGGACAGCCTTGCTGTAGTCTTCGAAGGTGTCGGCAAAATGATAAGGCGAGGTCGGCAGGTCCAGCTCTTCGGCCGCCAGGCGACGGATGCCTTCGCGGTTCATGGTCAACTGGGTGGCCCGCGCCGTGGGGATGACCGTGAAGCCTTCCGCTTCCAGCTCGACCAGGGTCGCCGTGGCGATGGCTTCGATTTCCGGCACGATGTAGTGCGGCTTTTCCAGCTCGATGACGGCACGCAAAGCGGCGCCGTCGAGCATGTTGATCACATGGCTGCGGTGAGCGACCTGCATGGCCGGCGCATTGGCGTAACGGTCGACCGCGATCACCTCGACGCCCAGGCGTTGCAACTCGATTACTACTTCCTTGCCCAGCTCGCCGCTGCCACACAGCATTACGCGGGTCGCGACCGGCGACAACGGGGTTCCGATACGGGTCATTTCAGGTCCTCAGGGAAACGTTTGGGGCCGCGCGCGAGGCAACCCGGTAAAAGCCTGCAGGCAGGCTCTGTGCGTTACTTCAATGGGCCGGGGCGCTCCTGCGTGCGCGCCAGCTCATCGCCAGCCAGACACAGGTCACGCCGGCGAACTTGGACAACAGCGCAGTGGCCAGCACGGGCGCCGTGAGCGCATCGATCATGCCGAAAAAGATCAGGGTGTCGACCGGGATACTCAACGCCGAACTGATCCACAGCCGATCGCGCAGGGGGCGACGGGTGACGGTGAACACCAGCCAGTCGATCAGCTCGGACACCCCGAATGCCGTGGCGCTGGCCAGGGCGATGGTGGGGTCGGACGTCACATAGGACAACACCAGCGCTGCCAGCATGGCGACGATAGCCCCATGACCGAAGCGGATCTGCACCATGTCGCGCAGGATGAACACCAGCCCGCCCCACGCCGACCAGATGATGTCCAGGTGCGGAGCAGCCGAAAAAGCGTAGTTGATCAGTACTACGCTGGCGATGTAACTGATCAGGAAAACCATGGCGGCGATAGCGGGATTAGAAAGGGCGCACAGATTACTTCAGGGCGCCCGTGCGGCCAAGTGCAACACGCGCCCCGGGCGCCCGGTGGCAGTCGGGTTCAGGCCTTGGCGGTGGAAAACACCAGCCCCTGGGCCAGCGCCCGCTGGTGCACCGAGGCCAGCACGGCACGGCGCTCATCGTTGTTCATGCGCCCCCAGCGAGTGATTTCCGCCGCGGTGCGCTGGCAGCCGGTGCAGATGTCCTGCTCGTCGAGTGCGCACACGCTGATGCAGGGCGACGCCACAGGCCGTTCGACCGGCGGCGTGCTCATGAGGCCTGGACCTTCAGGTCGCGGGCATAACGGCGGGCATTCTCGACGTAGTGCCGGGCGCTGACCTGCAGCATGGCCATCTGCGCTTCGGTCAACTGGCGCACGACCTTGCCGGGCGACCCCATGACCAGCGAGCCGTCCGGAATTTCCTTGCCTTCGGCAATCAGCGAATTGGCGCCGATGATGCAGTGCTTGCCAATTTTCGCGCCGTTGAGAATGACCGCGTTGATGCCGATCAGGCTGTAATCGCCCACGCTGCACCCGTGAAGCATCGCATTATGGCCAATGGTGACGCCCTTGCCGATGATCAGCTCGATGCCGGCATCGGTGTGCATCACGGTGCCATCCTGGACGTTGCTGTCCTCGCCGATATCGATCAGTTCGTTATCGCCGCGCAACACCGCGCCGAACCACACGCTGGCGCCCTTCTGCAGCCGCACCTTGCCGATCAGCGTCGCGTTGGGTGCGACCCAGCTGTCGGGGTCGGTGTGCACACGGAAATCGCCCAGGCTGTAATTCACGATGAAGTCCTCGAGACGGTCGGGAGGCCGGCAGTCAGGCGCTCAGACCGAGGTGAAACGCTCGGGCGGCCGGTGCAGGCTGATGCGCGCATCGTACAACAGGTTGACCAGTTCGACGATCATGATCGCCGACAGGCCCCAGATCTTGTAGTCGCCGTAGCGATAGCTGGGCACGTACCAGCTGCGCCCCTGGTAGTCGATGCGATGCGTGTGCTCGCGAGGGTCGTGGCGGAAGAACTCTAGCGGCACCGAGAATACCGCGGCGATCTCGGCATCGTTGGGCCGGTATTCGACGTAGTCGGGAATGATGCCGACAAACGGCGTGACCTTGAGGCCATGCTTGGAAATCAGCGGGCTGAGGGGGCCGACGATCTCCACCAGGCCTGGCGGCAGGCCGATTTCTTCTTCCGCTTCACGCAAGGCGGTGAACACCAGGTCCGGGTCCTCGGGGTCGCGGCGCCCGCCCGGGAACGCCACTTCGCCGCCGTGGGTCGACAGACCGCTGGCGCGCAGGGTCAGTACCAGTTCCGGCTCGTCGCTGCGGGTGATCGGCAACAGCACCGCCGCCTCGGGAAAACGATGGTCCGTCTCCAGATCACGCGGGGTGTGGCTGCTCACTCGGCGAAGAAGCTCGTCCAGCATACTGACTCTCGATTGGGCGCGTACCCTTCATCATGCACCAAAGCCCTCTGCCACCCAAGCCCTGGATACAGCTTTACAGCAGGCTTGCGGCCCACTGTCGCTACCGCCAAGATACGCACAGCCATCAGGGAAACCCGAGCCATGAAATTCTGCAGTGAATGTGCCAACCCAGTGACCCAGCGAGTGCCGGCGGGAGACACGCGCCTGCGCTATGTGTGCGATCACTGCGGGACGGTTCACTACCAGAACCCGAACATCGTTGCCGGCTGCCTGCCCATCTGGAACGAACAGGTGCTGCTGTGTCGCCGAGCGATTGCTCCGCGCGAAGGTTATTGGACGCTGCCGGCCGGCTTCATGGAAAACGGCGAAACCCTGGAGCAGGCAGCCCGTCGCGAGACCGAGGAAGAAGCGTGCGCCCGGGTGCAGCAGTTGGCGCTTTACACGGTGTTCGACCTGCCGCACATCAACCAGGTGCATGTGTTTTTTCGTGCCGAACTGGCGGACCTGGACTTCGCCGTGGGCGAAGAGAGCCTGGAGGTGCGCCTGTTCGCGTTCGCGGATATTCCCTGGGAAGAGCTGGCTTTCCCAACCGTGGGGCGTACCCTAGAATACTTCCTGGCCGACCGCGCCGAACGGCGTTTTACGGTTCGCCACGAATTTCTCGGGCCACTGCTGTCGCGGTTGCCCACCGCGTGACCGCTCTTGATGCAGGATGATCGATCGAATGCGTTGCTTGCTCGTTGTGTTCTGCCTGTGCCTGTCGAGCATGGCGCAGGCGGAATTTACCCAGACCCTCATCAAACGCCCAGTGGTCAGTCATCCCGTCGAGGCAGCCCCTGCCCAACCGGCCCCCTCGCTGAATGCCATCGATAAAGTGCTGGTCAACAAGTCCCGGCGCCAATTGCAATTGATCAGCCGCGGTGAAGCCGTGAAGAGTTATCGCATTTCCCTGGGCAAGCAGCCGCTGGGCGCCAAGGAGCGCGAGGGCGACCAGAAAACCCCGGAAGGCTTTTACTGGCTGGACTGGCGCAAGGTGAGCGACCGCTTCAACCTGGCGATGCACGTGTCCTACCCGAACATCAGCGATGCCGCACGCGCACGCCGCGAAGGCGTGGCGCCGGGCAGCATGATCATGATCCACGGCACGCCCATCAACGAAGACTACCCGGAGTGGTATTTTTCGACGCTGGACTGGACTGAAGGCTGTATCGCCATGACCAACGCAGACATGCGTGAGGTCTGGAGCCTGGTCAAGGACGGCACGATGATCGAAATCCGCCCCTGAGGCCCAGGCTTCAATAATCCAGCAATGGCCAGACTTCGTAGGCGGGCGTCTCGTAAGGGTGGCTGGCCTTGAGTGCCGCAACGGCGGCGCCGACGTACTGCTCGGCCACCACCATCTCGACCTTCCACTCCTCCACCTGCTCGACTTCGCCTGCCTGCCCGAGAAACGGCTGGCTGCCGTGCAACGGACGGAACTGGCCGTGGCCGAGGGTTTGCCAGGCGCACTGGTCATACTCACCGATGCGCCCACCCCCAGCAGCAAAGACGGCCTGCTTGACCGCCTCCACATGGCTGGACGGTACGAAGAAGGCCAGCTTCAGCACCCTCAGTTGACCCACACCCGCGCGTTGCGGAACATGCGCATCCACGCCGCGTCCTCGCTCCACTCATCCGGACGCCAGGAGTTCTGCACGGCGCGGAAGACACGCTCCGGGTGCGGCATCATGATGGTGACACGACCGTCGCGGCTGGTCATGCCGGTGATCCCGCGCGGCGAACCGTTGGGGTTGGCCGGGTAGGTTTCGGTGACCTTGCCGTGGTTGTCGACGAAGCGCAGGGCGACGCAACCGGAAACATCGGCTTCGAGCAAGGCATCGGCATTGGCGAACTCGGCATGGCCCTCGCCATGGGCGATGGCGATCGGCATGCGCGAACCGGCCATGCCCTGGAGGAAGATCGAGTTCGACTCCTGAACCTGAACCATCGCCACGCGCGCTTCGAACTGCTCGGAGCGGTTACGCACGAAGTGCGGCCAGAATTCGCTGCCCGGAATCAGCTCGTGCAGGTTGGAGAGCATCTGGCAACCGTTGCACACGCCCAGGGTGAAGCTGTCGGTGCGCTCGAAGAAGCCCTGGAAGGCGTCGCGCGCACGGCTGTTGAACAGCGCTGACTTGGCCCAGCCCTCACCGGCACCCAGCACGTCGCCGTAGGAGAAACCGCCGCAGGCCACCAGCCCCTTGAACTCGGCGAGGTCGACCCGGCCGGCAAGGATATCGCTCATGTGCACGTCGATGGCGTTGAAGCCGGCACGGTCGAAGGCCGCAGCCATTTCGACCTGGCCATTGACGCCCTGCTCACGCAGAACGGCGACTTGCGGGCGCACGTTCTTCTTGATGAACGGCGCACTGATGTCGTCGTTCACATCAAAGCTGAGCTTGGTGGTCAGGCCCGGGTTGTCTTCCTCGAGCAGGGCATCGAATTCCTGCTCGGCACAGACCACGTTGTCACGCAGGCGCTGCACCTGGAAGCTGGTTTCGGCCCACTGCCGCTGTAGCAGGCGACGCTGGCCGGTGAACACCGCCTGGCCGCCGAACTGAATGACGACTTCGCCGTTGTTGACCGGCTTGCCGATCACGGCAACGCAGTCGGCCAGGCCGGCAGCGCTGAACTGCGCCAGCACCAGCGGGGTGGCGTCCTGGCGAACCTGGATCACCGCACCCAACTCTTCGTTGAAGAGAATCGCAGCGATTTCCTCGCGGCTCTGCGCCACGGAATCGAGGTGCAGGTTCAGGCCGCAGTGACCGGCGAAGGCCATTTCGACCACGCTGGTCAGCAGACCGCCATCGGAGCGGTCGTGGTAAGCCAGCAGATGGCCGTCGGCATTGAGACCTTGAATGACGGCGAAGAACGCTTTGAGGTCCTCGGCATCGTCGACATCCGGTGCATGACGCGCCAGCTTGCCATGCACCTGGGCGAGAATCGACGCGCCCATGCGGTTCTGGCCACGGCCCAGGTCGATCAGGATCAGGTCGGTTTCGCCCTTGTCCATGCGCAGTTGCGGGGTCAAGGTCTTGCGAATGTCGGTGACCGGGGCAAAACCGGTCACGATCAGCGACAGCGGCGAGGTGACGCTCTTCTCGGCGCCCTCTTCACTCCAGCGGGTTTTCATGGACATGGAGTCTTTGCCGACCGGAATGGTGATGCCCAACTCGGGGCACAGCTCCATGCCCACGGCCTTGACCGTGTCGTAGAGACGCGCGTCTTCACCCGGGTGGCCGGCGGCCGACATCCAGTTGGCCGACAGCTTGATGTCGGACAGACGGCCGATGGCCGAGGCAGCGATGTTGGTCAGCGTTTCACCGATGGCCATGCGCCCGGAAGCCGGGGCATCGAGCAGCGCCAACGGCGTGCGCTCGCCCATGGCCATCGCTTCACCGGAGTAGACGTCGAAGCTGGTCGCGGTCACGGCACAGTCGGCCACCGGCACCTGCCATGGCCCGACCATCTGGTCGCGGGCGACCAGGCCGGTAATGGTGCGGTCGCCGATGGTGATCAAAAAGCTTTTGCTGGCCACGGCCGGGTGATGCAGAACCCGGGCGATGGCGTCTTCGAGGTCGACTTTGGACGCATCGAAATCGTCCCCCAGTTCGGCCTCGCGCACCGCCGAGCGGTGCATGCGTGGCGCCTTGCCCAGCAGGACTTCCAGCGGCATGTCCACCGGGCTATTGCCGAAATGGCTGTCGGTGACGGTCAGGTGCGGCTCGGCGGTCGCTTCGCCGACGACGGCGAACGGGCAGCGCTCGCGCTCGCAGATAGCCTTGAACCGCTCGAAATCGGCGGCATCGACTGCCAGAACATAACGCTCCTGGGACTCGTTGCTCCAGATTTCCAGGGGTGCCATGCCCGGTTCGTCGTTAGGCACGTTGCGCAGTTCGAAGCGCCCGCCGCGATTGCCGTCGTTGACCAGTTCCGGGAACGCGTTGGACAGGCCACCGGCGCCCACGTCGTGGATGAAGCTGATCGGGTTGGCGTCGCCCAACTGCCAGCAGCGGTCGATGACCTCCTGGCAGCGGCGTTCCATTTCCGGGTTTTCCCGCTGCACGGAGGCGAAATCGAGGTCGGCCGAGCTGGTGCCCGTGGCCATGGACGAGGCGGCGCCGCCACCGAGACCGATCAGCATCGCCGGCCCGCCCAATACGATCAGCCTGGAGCCGACAGTGATCTCGCCTTTCTGCACGTGCTCGGCGCGGATGTTGCCCATCCCGCCCGCCAGCATGATCGGCTTGTGATAACCGCGCACTTCGGCGCCGTGCGGGGTGTCGATCGATTGCTCGAAGGTACGGAAGTAACCGGTCAGTGCCGGGCGCCCGAATTCGTTGTTGAACGCCGCGCCACCCAGTGGCCCGTCGAGCATGATGTCCAGGGCGGTGACGATGCGTTCCGGCTTGCCGTAAGGCTGTTCCCACGGCTGGCTGAAGCCGGGAATGTTCAGGTTGGACACGGTGAAACCGGTCAGGCCGGCCTTGGGCTTGGCGCCGCGACCGGTTGCACCCTCGTCACGGATCTCGCCGCCCGAGCCGGTGGAAGCACCAGGGAATGGGGCGATGGCCGTAGGGTGGTTGTGTGTCTCGACCTTCATCAGGATGTGCACAGGCTCCTGCACCGCACCGTACTGGCGGGTTTCAGGATTGGGGAAGAAGCGCCCGGCCACGTTGCCGACGATGACCGCGGCGTTGTCCTTGTAAGCCGACAGCACGCCTTCGCTGTGCATCTGATAGGTGTTCTTGATCATGCCGAACAGGCTTTTCTCCTGTTCCTGGCCATCGATGTCCCAGCTGGCATTGAAAATCTTGTGCCGGCAATGCTCGGAGTTGGCCTGGGCGAACATCATCAGTTCTATGTCGTGCGGGTTGCGCTTCAAGCCTTGGAAACTGGTGACCAGATAATCGATCTCGTCTTCAGCCAGGGCCAGGCCCAGCTCGGTGTTGGCACGCTCCAGCGCCGCCCGGCCACCGCCCAGAACATCCACCGCGGTCAGCGGCTTGGGCTCGGCGTGGCGGAACAGGCCGGCAGCCTCTTCCAGCTTCGCCAGCACGACCTGGGTCATGCGGTCGTGCAGAACGGCAGCGACCTGGGCCGCGTCAGCCTCGCTGAAATCCCCGGACACATAAAAGGCGATACCGCGTTCCAGCCGCTGAACGGCCTCCAGGCCGCAGTTGTGCGCGATGTCGCTGGCCTTGCTGGACCAGGGCGAGATGGTGCCAAACCGCGGCAAAACCAGGAAAAGCCGACCGGTCGGCTCCTGCACTGGAACGCTCGGACCGTATTTGAGCAGGCGAGCCAGAACGTGCTGATCGTGATCGCTCAGCTCGCCATTGACGTCGGCAAAGTGAGCGAATTCAGCATACAAGCCAGTAACAGCGGGGACTTTCTGGCTCAGTTGCTCGAGTAATTTACCGTGGCGAAAGGCAGAAAGGGCAGGAGCGCCGCGCAGGATCAACATCGTCGGGACAGCCTCAGGAAGGGGGTGTGCTTAGAGGCCGTGCATTCTAGCCTAAACCGTGGGCGACGGCACCCGTATCGGCGATCTTGACGCAGGCCGGGCGTCGGGCCGGCCGCCCGCCTGGCGAAGACCCGATAATGGCAGCTGGCTATCTGTCGGATTTGTGATCTATCAGACAACCCCTATGCTGTCGAGATATGGCGGCGGCGGCGCTTTGCGTATACTGCTCGCATGTTCGCCAAGACCGACCTACGACCGCGCTGCGCCAAATGGCTCATCGTCACCGGACTTCTCCTGCTGCTCAGTGGCTGTGTTGATAAACCCAGCACCCTCGAGCGCGTCAAGGAGGACGGCGTGCTGCGCGTCGTAACCCGCAACAGCCCGGCCACGTATTTCCAGGACCGCAACGGTGAAACCGGCTTCGAATACGAGCTGGTGAAGCGCTTCGCCGACGATCTGGGGGTCAAACTGCAGATCGAGACAGCGGATAACCTCGACGAGCTGTTCGGCCGCCTGGGCAAGCCCTCGGGCCCGGTGCTCGCCGCTGCCGGCCTGGTCAGCAGCGACAGTCGACAGAAGGAAGTGCGCTTTTCCCACGAATACCTCGAAGTCACGCCGCAGATCATCTACCGCAATGGCCAGCCGCGCCCCACCGATGCCGCCGACCTGGTGGGCAAGAAAATCACCGTGCTCAAGGGCAGCAGCCACGCCGAACAACTGGCGGCGCTGAAAGTCCAGTACCCTGCCCTGCAGTACGAAGAGTCGGACGCCGTGGAAGTGGTCGACCTGTTGCGCATGGTCGACGAGGGGCAGATCGACCTGACCCTGGTGGACTCCAATGAAGTGGCGATGAACCAGGTCTATTTCCCCAACGTGCGCGTGGCCTTCGACCTGGGCGACGCCCGCGACCAGCGCTGGGCGGTGGCCCCGGGCGAAGACAACAGCCTGCTCAATGAAGTGAACGGCTACATCGACAAGGTCAAGAAGAACGGCACGCTGCAGCGCCTCAAGGACCGTTATTACGGGCATGTGGACGTGCTGGGCTATGTGGGCGCCTACACCTTCGCCCAGCACCTGCAGCAGCGCCTGCCCAATTTCGAAAAGCATTTTCAGGCATCGGCCAAGAAAGAAAAGGTCGACTGGCGGCTGCTCGCAGCCATTGGCTACCAGGAATCGATGTGGCAGGCCGGTGTCACTTCCAAGACCGGCGTGCGCGGCCTGATGATGCTGACCCAGAACACCGCCCAGGCCATGGGTGTGTCGAACCGGCTGGACCCGGTGCAGAGCATCAAGGGCGGCGCGAAATACTTCGCCTACGTGAAAGACCAGCTCGACGAAAGCATCGCCGAGCCCGATCGCACCTGGTTCGCCCTGGCGGCCTACAACGTGGGCGGCGGGCATTTGGACGACGCTCGCAAGCTGGCGGAAAAAGAAGGGCTGAACCCGAACAAGTGGCTGGACGTGAAGAAAATCCTGCCCCGCCTGGCGCAGAAGCAGTGGTACAGCAAAACCCGCTACGGCTATGCCCGTGGCGGTGAGCCGGTGCATTTCGTCGCCAACATCCGGCGTTATTACGACATCCTGACCTGGGTGACCCAGCCGCAGCTGGAAGGCAGTCAGGTCGCCGAAAGCGATCTGCACACGCCCGGCGTCGACAAGAGCAAGCCGACGCAACAGAACCCTCCGTTGTAAACGCGCTTCATCCTTTGGCGCGGCGCGCCTTGAAGAACTCGCTCAGCACCGCGCCACACGCCTCGCCCAGCACACCGCCTTCCACCAGCAAGCGATGGTTGAGAAAGCCCTGGCTGAAGAACTGCCCCTGGCTTTGCACGACACCGGCCTTGGGTTCGAGCGCCCCGAACACCACTCGCGCGATACGTGCATGGACGATCAGCCCGGCGCACATGCTGCAGGGCTCCAGGGTGACGTACAGCGTGCTGCCGGGCAGGCGATAATTCTGCACCGCTTGCGCCGCGGCGCGGATGGCGACCATTTCGGCATGGGCACTGGGGTCGCTGCCGCTGATCGGGCAATTGAAGCCCTGCCCCACCACCTCACCGTCCTGCACGATCACCGCACCCACGGGCACCTCGCCCAACTCGGCACCCTGCGCGGCGAGCGCCAGCGCCTGGCGCATGAAAAACTCGTCGCGACTGCGATCAATGATGCGCGGCTGTTTCAACGTCATGACACCTCGATAGCGGCCATAAGCCCGGTTTCCATGTGATCGATCACATGGCAGTGAAACATCCACGTGCCGGGATTATCCGCGACCAGCGCGACCTGGGCACGCTCGTTCTTGCCGAGCAGGAAGGTGTCGGTGAAATAGGGGATGATCTTGCGCTGATTCGAACCGATGACCTTGAAGCTCATCCCATGCAAATGGATGGGATGCTGGTATTGGGTCATGTTCTTCAATTCGAAGATGTAGCTCTTGCCCTTTTCCAGCCGCGCAATGGGGCGATCGGCGCAGGTCTTGTCAGTGATGTCCCAGGCCTGGCCATTGATCTGCCACAGGCTCGGCGGCTTGCCCTCGACGTCGGCGGACACCTTGCCCACCCACTCGAAATTGAAGTTGATCTTCTCGGCGGCGTCCATGTCCGGCTCGGACAGCGGGTTGGCGGGCAACGCCGGCGGCCATTCGGTGCCCTGGACCTCACTGGCGACGGCGCGCAACGTCCCCAGGCGCACAGGCCCATCGCGCAGGGCAATCTCGCCCCCAGCCGCTGGCATCTTGATAGCGAGGCACACGCGCATGCCCGGGCCGATCCAGTAGTCCTCCCCCAGCGCCCGCGGCTCCACCGGGTTGCCGTCCAGCGCATAGATGCGTGCTTCGAAGTCGCCGCGCATGTTGAAGCGATAGGTGGCGGTGTTGTCGAGGTTGAGCAGCCGCACCCGGGTGATCTGCCCTGCCGGCAGGTCCACGGTGGCGCGGTGCACGCCGTTGATCGTGCTCAGGCGCCCGAGCGTCCCGTTGCGTGCGGCCTCGCGAGGAATACTGAACGGCAGGAACGCACCCTCTTCGTCGACGTGCCAGTTCTTCAGGTTCACGGTCACCTCGTGGGCGAAGCCCGTGGGCTCGCGCTCCTCCACGATCAGCGGCCCCACCAGGCCACGCCCCAGTTCCTCGCTGCTGCTGACGTGCGGGTGATACCAGTAGCTGCCCGCGTCCGGCACACGAAACTTGTAGTCGAAATACTCGCCCGGCAACACCGGCAGTTGCGAGACGTAAGGCACGCCGTCCATTTCCAGCGGCAGGCGGATGCCATGCCAGTGGATGGTAGTGGCTACCGGCAGCTGATTGATGAAGCGCACGCGCAGCCACTCGCCCTGGCGCACCCGCAACTCGCGACCAGGCGCTGAGCCGCCGAACGCCCACGCCGGCGTGGCATGGCCCGGCACCAGTTCGACATCCAGAGGCGCGGCAATCAACTCGTAATCGTGGCCGGCCTGGTCATCCACCCTGCCCAACCACAACCGCGAAGCGCCGCCAGCGCCCACGCCGATGACCGCCAGCCCGGCCAGACCACCCAGAATTTGTCGACGCGTGAAAGCCATAACTACCCCGAACGCTGACCGTGCTTGGCCAAAAGGCGAATACGATACACCTGCATTTGAGAAAGATTAAGGGCTGAAGATGAAATCTGGTTTATATGACAGTTGCCCCGGCGACTCCTATCGGCAACTCAATGGTTTGCCTTCAAAAAACTGCGCCAATCGGAGCTGCTGTACTGGCTACCTTGGTTGGAACGAATCATCACCTCTTGCTTCGGTTGACGCCTCCAAACCGCCATCAATCACGCATTGAATGGCCACATCACTGATCATCTGCGACTTCATGGACCGGCCGACGACCTGACGAGAAAACAGATGCAGCACCACTGTCAAACACAGCCAGGACTGCTTGATCAACCCCAGCAGCCGCTGGTCGTCTATGGCGCGTAAAATTGCGGCTCAGCCAGCCAGGCGTAATACCCGCCGGGATGGACTTTCAGCGTACGGCAAAGCCATTAAATGGCATATTCGGTGATCAAGTCTTTTGCGCAAAGGATGGGAAGCTATATCAACGAGTGCGTGGCATCGCACACAGGGCCATTCACGACAGACATTTGGCGGGATTATGGCAAAGATGCTCATGCACGAAGTTTTAGCACTGCCGCGCTCAAGCTGGGGGATGGCACACGTGATCACGTATGCAAATGAACCGAAGCGTCATTTCTGGCGGTGGATAGTCGCACTACTGCTCGCCCCCATCATCATTTGGTATATCGCCACACCCCAAGTGAGCTTCCATTTCTCCGACAATGGGCAGGGGCGTCTAGGCTACATTTTGAATGTTCAGCACGTTATTTCAAAAGGTGAAATCTACCCGGGTGACGCTACTGGAGGCGCGGGGCATATCTTCCCGAACAACCAGTTTTTTATGGAGTTCGATTGGAACAACGGTGGAAAATCACACTGCATCCGGGTTAAGCCGAAGTGGCCGGATACCCATGTCTACATCGGCGCAGATGGCGCTATGGATAGCCGAACTGATGAAAAACTCATTGAAGCATGTGTGCGACTACCCACATAGAAAACTCTGAGGGCTTGGCCCTTTGTGCAGCAGTGCTCGTTCGACTTGAAGTGAAGCCGCTTGAGCATCTGTTAGCGTTCGCAGACCCTTGTGGGTAATTTCAGCAAGCTTCTGATTGCCGAACTTCATCTTCAGCTTGCGCTCATAGACCGATCAAGGCATGTCTCATATCACGTCCGCCCCCTGTACCTACGCAGCTATTTTTCTGCCCAGGCATCAAAAGTCTCGGCGCCCTTCATACGCGCCTTCGCACGCGCTTTCTCTTTAGCAGGAGACTTGTCCGCGGCGACCATCTTCTTCGTCCCCCTAGGCGCTCAAGCGCCTAAGCCAGGGTGATCCCGCTTAGGCCACAACGACCGAAGGTCGCGGTCTCTTGGCGGTCCCAAAAAGCCAAAAGCCCGCAATTACGCGGGCTCCAGGGCATTTCTTGCTAGATCGTGCCGGACAATGCCGGACGTCCAATCATTCCCACTCAATCGTCGCCGGCGGCTTGCTCGACACGTCATACGTCACACGCGAGATGCCGTCGATTTCGTTGATGATGCGCCCGCTCACGGTTTCCAGTAGCTCATAAGGCAGGTGTGCCCAGCGGGCGGTCATGAAGTCGATGGTTTCCACCGCGCGCAGGGCGACGACCCAGGCGTAGCGGCGGCCGTCGCCGACCACGCCGACCGATTTCACCGGTTGGAATACCACGAACGCCTGGCTGACCTTGTGGTACCAGTCGGCCTTGCGCAGCTCTTCGATGAAGATGTGGTCGGCGCGACGCAGCAGGTCGGCGTA
>Ga0157371_10002117_pt1 | contig 19329 bp, 11 predicted proteins | sample C45metaG_FD_113462 | JGI IMG/M metagenome (GOLD analysis project Ga0157371, IMG submission 113462) | Corn rhizosphere microbial communities from Kellogg Biological Station, Michigan, USA - C4-5 metaG | ecosystem: Host-associated > Plants > Roots > Rhizosphere > Soil | place: USA: Michigan...
CAAAACATGATGCAGGCCTTTTTTAAACAAAGTTTTTTTGCCGTTATATACTTAGCTTTTTACGAATATCAGAAGGGATACCTTTTTTGTGCAGTAAAAACGCAGTGGTTTTATATTTCACAAAGTTTTTAGTTACATATAAATAACCATTATAATCGTTAGTAGCACCCCATGAGTTTTTAACGATGTAATATTCTTTACCGTTCTGATCTTTAGCTAAGCCAGTGATCTGCATCCCGTGATCATCAGTAGTTTGATAATCATCAAATGCCGCCTGACGTAAATCAACAGTGATTTCTTTCTCAGCCTTTGGACCATTGAACATTGCTTTTTTCTCGTCATCAGTCATGTCGTCAAAATTCTTTTCCGGAACATAAGCAACACCATTTTTCCAGCTAAAGCCTTTTTCACTAACATCTGTTGCCCATGCAATACTATAACCACCTTTTAACGCATTGTCAATAATTTTGGTGATATCGTCCATTTGTACATTATAAACCTGATCGTACGACCAGTTATCAGGTACCATCAAAACTGCTTTTTTATAATAAGGAGCTGTATTGAAAGATGAAAGCTCAACATAATCTTCAGGGTTGATACCTACAACTTCTTTAGCAAAAGTTTTTGGAGTGTATTCCTTGCCTTCGTAAGTAAATTTTTCTGGAACTGCACCCATGCAAGAATCAATTGTTGCAATGTATTTGGTTTTCCAGTTAGGGTCGAACTTACCACCCGGGGCATTTACTGCCTTTTCCAAAATAGCTTTTGTAAGGTTATTCATTCTGTCAGATGATCCCGGAGCTCCGTAATCATTACCATTATAAACTTCCTGAGGCAAGGCGCCATACTTAGCAAACATATTAATTACGTCGTGGCAAGCACCACCATCGCCTAGTGTTAAGGCACCATGCATACGCACATAGTTAATTCCTTTTTCAACATATGCATTACGTGCGGTAAACAAATCAGCAAGATCTACAGGTTTTTTACCCATTCTAATCATTTCCGACTCTAAGAATGAGTTAGTGCTATAGCTCCAGCAAGTACCAGAAGATTTTTGATTTTTAACAGAAGTAGCTTCAGTATTTATAACGGGTGTAAATTTAAAGCTGGTTGCACTGTTTTCGCTTTGGTTGTTTTTTAATGAATTTACAAGGTTGTCTTGTGCAAATCCAACAGTTGATCCAAGTAGAAGACTTGCAGTCAGCCACAATGATCTCATCGTAGTATTAGTCATATTATAAATAATAAGTTAGTTTAATTTGTTAACGGATGCAAACTTAACAATATTCTAAATAAGGTGGTAGGTTTACAAGAATGTTACAAGAACACCTTTTCACTGCAGAACATTTGAACTTGCAGGGGCATTGGTAGGGCCTTAAGAGGGCGTTGGTAGGGCCTTGGTAGGGCTACTACCCCTGCCAACGCCTTAGGATCCCTCCGGCAAAGCACAAGCATATGAAATTCGGTAATGGAACTTCACCTATTTTTTTCTTAACTTTGTGCCGCATTAAACGCCGTTTGCATCGGTATCAATGAATTATGAAAAAATTCCAGACACTACTTTACTATTGCTATAGTCACATAGCCGAGGCAGAACAATTTGCTGCTGATCATCTTACATTTTGCAAATCATTAAATCTTGTTGGCCGCATCATCGTTGCAGACGAAGGCTTAAATGGCACTGTTTCAGGACCTAAAGAATCCTGCGAAGCATATATGGCTGCCATAAAAGCTGATGACCGTTTTGCTAAAACTGATTTCAAAATTGATGATGTTGAAGAGCCTTCATTCATTAAAATGCATTGCCGCTATAAAGCCGAGATTGTACACTCAGGATTAAGAGATCCAAATATTATAGATCCGAACAAGCAAACAGGCAAACATCTGGAACCTGCAGATTTCCATAAAATGATTGATCAGGAAGATGTTGTAATTCTTGATGTACGTTCAAATTATGAGCATAATTTAGGGAAATTTAAAAATGCTGTAACTTTAGATATTGAGAATTTCAGAGATTTCCCCGATAAAATAAATGAGCTGGCTAAATACAAAGACAAGAAAGTACTTACTTATTGTACTGGTGGCATAAAATGCGAAAAGGCATCAGCTTTGCTATTACACCACGGCTTTAACGATGTTTATCAGCTACATGGTGGAATCATTAAATATGGCAAAGAAGTCGGAGGCGAAGATTTTGAAGGTAAATGTTATGTTTTTGATAACCGTATTGCTGTTGATGTAAATACAGTAAATCCAACAGTAGTGTCCAAATGTTTAAATTGCGGCAAAACTACTCCAAAAATGATCAATTGCGCCAATCCAGAATGCAATGAGCATTTCACGCAATGCGATGAATGTGGAGAAACCCTGCAAGGATGCTGCTCAGTTGCTTGTACAACGAATCCTCGTAAACGTACTTATGATGGAACAGGATATTATGTAAAAGTGCCACAGCCGGTAAACGTTTCAAGTAAACAACTATCTTAGCTGTTGATGAACAACAGAACCCTCAAATACTTTATATTTTTAATCTTTTGTTTTTTCTCCGTAACAAGTTTAGCGGATGACATCAAAAGCATTGGGGTTCCTTACATTCAAAATTATCCCAAATCGCTTTACCTTTCCGGCAACCAAAATTGGTCTATTGCCAAAGGCAAAAATGGCATTATGTATTTCGGAAATACACAAGGCCTGTTAACTTACGACGGCAAATACTGGCAACAGTACGAAATGCCAAACCGCCAGATTGTTCGGTCGGTCGCAGCAGATGATAGTGGGGTAATTTATACCGGAAGCTTTGGTGAATTTGGATATTGGAAAATAGATAATAAACGATTAAAATACACCTCGTTAATCAGCCTCATTCCAAAGGGGCTTAAAATGACCGATGAGATTTGGAAAATCTATATTGATGGCAAGCGTGTTATCTTTCAGTCTTTTTCGAGCATATATATTTACAGCAACAATAAAGTAAGTGTTGTAAAAATCCCTGCCTTCTTTTTGTTTCTGCATAAGGTTGATAAACGTTTTATTATTGAGGCCCTGGGCAAAGGCTTATACGAGTTAAACGGCGATAAACTTGTGCCGCTTAAAAATACCGGGGCACCCCTGCCCGGAAGTGTACTTTCTATACTTCCTTATAAAAACGGCAGTTTATTAATTGGTACCAGCAAGGATGGCTTGTTTTTGTACGATGGCGAGAAATACACCCCGTTTGCCACACCTGCGAACACTTTTCTGCAAACCTATCAGTTAAATAATGGGGTTAAAGTATTAGGCAAATATTATGCTTATGGTACAATTTTAAATGGTTTGATTATTATTGACGAGAATGGGAACATTGTTCAAAGAATCAATAAAGCGAGTGGTTTACAGAATAACACAGTGCTTAGTATTTATGCTGATGATGACCAGAATTTATGGACTGGACTTGATAATGGTATAGACCGTATAGAATTAAACTCTCCACTTTACTTTTATTTTGACAAAACCGGCCTTTTTGGAACTGTATATTCAAGCATTATTTATAAGAATATCATTTATTTAGGAACCAATCAAGGTCTTTTCTATAGTCCATGGGTAGGTGGTAAAGACAACTCATTCAGTTCTTTTGATTTTAAACTAATCCCAAAATCACAGGGTCAGGTTTGGGATTTGCGAATGATTGATGGGCAACTTCTTTGCGGCCATAACGATGGCACCTTTAGTATTACGGGAAACACAATTGAAAAAGTTACCGGTATAAGTGGAGGCTGGGTAATTAAAAAACTAAATGACAATTACCTTATTCAGGGCACTTATAACGGATTGGTGCTATTTAAAAAAGACCCTGCCGGTCAATGGAAATTTGACTCTAAAATCAAAGGCTTTGATGAGCCATCAAGATATGTTGAACAGGATTCAAAAGGTGATATCTGGGTGAGCCATGCTTACAGAGGCTTATATAAACTGGTGCTAAGTCCCGATTTCAAAACAGTTACCAATGTTAAGTATTACGATGAGCATAATGGACTCCCAAGCACTTACGGCATTAACCTTTTTACATTTGAAAATAGGTTGATCTACTCGTCAAATGAAGGCTTTTTAACCTACGATGAGATTAGTAATACCTTTAGCAAGTACGCCACCTTGAATAAAGAGCTTGGCTCTTTTGCCAAATCAAATAAGATCATTAAAGCTGACGAAAAGAAATATTGGTTTATTAACCATGGTAAAATGGCATTGATCAATTTCTCGCAACCGGGAAAAATTGAAATAGACTCCAACCGCTTCAGTTCTTTAGATGGCCGAATGGTTCAATACTATGAAAACATTAGTAAGATAAGCGACCACATTTACCTGATTAGTGTTGATGATGGATTTGTTATTTATAATGAAATAGATTTGTTAAAGCGTAAAAAGATAACCTTACCATCTGTTTTAATTAGAAAAGTAGAAGATATTACGGATACTTATTCCACAATTAGTGAGGTAGGGAATACTGACTCGGAAATTGAAATCCCTTTTAGCAGAAATAACATCAGAATATCATTTGCCCTTCCCTATTACAGACAAAGCAGTATTAAGTTTCAATTTTTTTTAAAGGGCTATTCAAAGCAATGGTCTGATTGGAGTGCAGCTTCGCAAAAAGATTTCACCAACCTTAGCGCAGGCACATATACTTTCCTTGTAAGGGCAAAAATCAACGACGAAAACGTAAGTAAGGATACTGAGTTTGAATTTACAATCCTCCCTCCTTTTTACGCCAGTAAGTGGGCATTTGCTTTGTACCTTATTGGCATTGTTCTATTACTTATTGCCTCTAAGCGCTTTTATGAAAGAAAGTTAAAGAAAGATCAGCAAGCCATTTCAGATAAGTTGCAGGCCGAGAAAGAAGAATTCCTTAAAAAAGAAGCCGAGGCAACGGAAAGACAGATCATTAAATTGCAAACTGAGAAACTTCAGGGCGAACTGGCTGGCAAGAACAGGGAACTGGCAAATTCAGCTATGAGTTTGGTATACAAAAATGAATTACTTCAGAAACTTAGTCAGGAGATGCAGAAGGTTAAAGACTCAAGTGGAAAGCCTTTGGCCGAAGAACAGCTTCGAAAAATTCAGAAAGTAATTGATGATGGCATGAACGATGAGCGTGACTGGAACTTATTTGAAAGCAGCTTTAATGAGGCCCATGAAAGTTTCTTTAAAAAGCTTAAGGCCAATCACCCGGATCTTGTACCTAATGATTTAAAGCTATGTGCCTATCTGCACATGAATATGAGCAGCAAAGAACTTGCTTCATTACTTAACATTTCTTTAAGAGGTGTTGAAATACGTCGCTACAGGCTTCGTAAAAAGCTTGAAGTACCCCACGACAAGAACCTTGTAGAGTTTCTGATGGAGCTATAGCACTACATCATTACCTCTCATCCTCCTTTTTTTAAGATTGATTTTATACAATTCTTTTGGCTCCATGTTGTAGCCCATAATTTTGTTATGTACGCATAGAAAGGCGTTTTTAACGAAACAAGAACCCTATTTTGATTGTTTGAGAAAGTATAGATTTCTGTAGTGATGTATTAATGTAGAGGTGTTTTATTTGTTTTAACTCAAATACTCACGGAGATTTATACAACTAACAACTAAATTTTAAACAGCATGAAAAGAATCTTTACAAAACTTTCTGTTTTAACTTTTTTATGTTTTCTTTTTATTAACTCGGCGTTTGCGCAGGATATTACTATACGTGGTGTAGTAAGTGACGGCGCAGATAAAACCACCCTTCCGGGTGTAAGCGTTTTAGTTAAGGGAACACAAATTGCGACACAAACAGATGCAACGGGAAAATACGCAATAAGTGCTCCGGCCAATGCGACTCTTGTTTTCTCTTACGTTGGATATAATCCGACAGAGATGCAAGTGAACAACAGAACAGTAATCAATGTGGAACTAGCCTCTACATCACAACTATTAGAACAGGTTGTGGTTGTAGGTTATGGTACACAGAAAAAAATTGACGTTACCGGATCGGTAGCAACCGTTAAAGGGGAAGAAATTTCGAAACAAGCATCTACCAATGCCTTAAGCGCACTACAAGGCAAGGTAGCGGGTGTTCAAATTACAAACTCAGGTTCGCCGGGTGCCTCTCCAACCATAAGAATCAGGGGTGTAGGTTCTGTTTACGGCAGTGTAAACCCTCTTTATGTGGTAGATGGTGTTTGGTACGATGAAATCAGCTTTTTAAATCCTAATGATATTGAGAGTATGTCTATCCTTAAGGATGCATCTAGTCAATCTATTTATGGGGTAAGAGCAGCAAATGGAGTTGTATTAATAACAACTAAACAAGGTAAAGGGAATATCAATATCAGCTATGATGGCTATGTTGGTTACCAAAAAGTAACCAATCAGGTTGATATGGCAAATGCAAGTGAGTACGCAACTCTTGTTAATGAGCAGGCGGGTACAACACAGTTTCCAGATCCTTCACAATTTGGCGAAGGTACAAACTGGTTCAATGTTATATTCAGAGATGCTTTGCAAACCAGCCACAATGTAACTGTTGGAGGTTCAACAGAGAAGGCGACTTATAATTTTTCATTAGGGTACCTTAAACAGGAAGGGGTTGTGAAACGTAACGATTTTGAGCGTCTTTCGGCAAGGTTCAACGGAAGCTATCAGGCAACAAACTTTCTTAAACTTGGATACAATGCAGCAGTTCAACAAAACAGCACTGCTGATATGCCAGGCGGAATAATTTACAAAGCCTTTACTGCTGCTCCTGTTGTACCACAGTTCTATCAGGACGGAACTTATGGAGATCCTAATGATTTCCCTATTGGAAATGCTACAAATAACCCTCGTGCACAATTAGATTTCTTTAAACAGAACTCTAAAAACTACAGAGTTACTGGAAATGTTTTTGCCGAGGTGAAAATTCTACCTGAGTTAACATTCAAGACAAGTTTTGGTGGTGAATTTGGACAAGCTGAGGTATTAGGTTACAACCAGGTTTATGTGGCCACTGTAGCACAAAGAAATGATATTAGCCAATTAAACATAACACGTGGTGATACCAGAAACTGGATAGTTGAGAATACATTAACATTTGACAAGTTATTTGGCGACCATAAGTTAACTGTATTAGCTGGTCAAACTGCTCAGCGTCAGAAATTTTATGAATTAAGTGCCAGCGCCAGAAATGTACCATTTAACAGCGATGGAGATCTTTATCTTTCATTAGGTCCAATTGACGCAGCTAATCCAAGAACTATAACAGATAAAGGTGCTCTGGCTACCTATACTTCTTATTTTAGTAGGGTTAACTATGCCTTTAAAGGTAAATACTTATTAAATGCATCAATTCGTGCAGATGGATCTTCAAAATTCTCAGGTGATCAGCGTTGGGGTTATTTTCCTGCTATTGGAGCTGGTTGGGTAATCAGTCAGGAAGATTTCATGAAAGACCAACAGGCTTTCAATACCTTAAAATTAAAAGCTAGCTGGGGTAAGGTTGGTAATGCGGGTGTTCCGGCAAACCTTTCAACATTGTTAATCAATCAGGACGCTAAATTTACAGCCATCATAGGTGGACAACCACAGCCTGGTGCAAACATTACTTCTATTGTACCCCCTCTTACTTATTGGGAAAGAGGCGTAGGTACTGATATAGGATTAGAGGGTACTGCATTAGACAATAAATTAAATTTTGAGCTGGACTTTTATGAAAAAAGAACAGAACAAGGTATTTTCCGTATTCCTGTTTTAACATCAATTGGATTGGATGATGCCGTAATTATTGGTAATCAGGCCACCTATCGCAATAGAGGTTTTGAACTATCACTTGGTTATGGAGATAAAAGCGAGAGTGGCTTTGGATATAATGTTAGCGGAAACTTTAGTATAAACAACAATAAGGTTACTAAAACAGTTACTGGGGCAAACCCTATATATTCAGGTGGTGCATCTTCAACAGGTGGTCAGCTAAGTACCAGAACAATTGTAGGTCAGCCTATCGGACAGTTCTTTGGCCTTCAGGTAGCAGGAATTTTCCAAACACCTGAGGAAGTAGCGGCATCGCTGCAAAAAAGTGCTAAACCCGGCGATTTCAGATATGTTGACACCAATAATGATGGTGCAATTGATGCTAAAGACCGTGTAGTTTTAGGTAATCCAAACCCTAAATATACTTTTGGCTTAAATACAGCCTTTAACTACAAAAACTTTGATCTTGCAGTAGATCTTCAGGGAGTTGCTGGAGTACAGGTTTATAACGCCAACAAAGGCTTAAGATTTGGTTCAGAAAACTACAGTAAAGATTTCTATGATAACAGATGGCATGGGGCGGGTACTTCAAATACTTATCCTTCGGCCAATATAGGGGGCGGAGATAATTACAAACCAAATTCATGGTATGTAGAGAATGGCAGCTACCTGCGTATTAGAAATATTCAATTAGGCTACACCATAAATAAAGCATTGCTTAGCAAATGGGGTGCACAAAGAGTAAGAATCTTTGCCGATGCACAAAATGCCTTTAATTTCTTCAAATACAAAGGGTTTACTCCTGAGATCACCAATACTAGTCCTATTGAATCTGGAATTGACAATGGCATTTATCCACTTTCAGCCACTTACAGAATTGGTTTAAATGTTTCATTTTAATACTTAAAGCGATGATAACTAACAATAAAATCAACATACATAAGTCCTTTGGTTTACTGCTAATTGCTGCATTAATAACCACTCAGGGATGTAAAAAAAGTTTCTTAGATGTACCTCCTCAGGGTCAGCAGGAAGCTAAAGAATTCTGGAAAACACCCGAGGACGCAACCAAGGGAGTAAACTCTATGTACGCGAATCTTCGCTCCTGGCAAAATACCGCTTTTGCTCCTATGGGAGTAGAAAGCCTGGGATCAGATGAGGCCGAGAAAGGTAGTACAGCCGGAGATGCAACATTTTTTAATGCTTTTGATGATTTCACACTTTCATCTACCGAAGGTCAGGTTAAAGATTTTTGGAAAGGTCAGTTTCAGAACATCAATTTAGCTAATCAGGTTTTAGATAACATCCCTAATATTAACATGGATGCAACGCTAAGAAACAGATATTTAGCTGAAGCAAAATTCATTAGGGCTTATTCTTATTTCAGATTGGTACGTGCATTTGGTGACGTTCCATTAAGATTAAACGTGCCAAAAGATCCAAGTGAATATAACCTGCCACGTACACCTGCTGCACAGATCTGGGCGGCTATTGAAAAAGATCTGGATGAGGCCGCAGCCGTATTGCCACAAACATATGGCCCTGCTGATGTTGGTCGTGCTACCAAAGGTGCTGCAAAAGGCTTACATGCAAAAGTAGCCTTGTATCAGAAAAAATGGGATCAGGTTTTGTCATTAACTAACGAGGTAATGACCATGGGATATGCTCTTTTCCCTAATTATGAAGCGCTGTTCAGAGTGCCAAATGAGAACAATTCTGAGTCGGTATTTGAAATTCAAAGTCAAAAAATACCTTCTATAGCTGGGGCAACTACAAGTCAGTACTCCCAAATACAAGGAGTTAAAGGTGTTTCGTGGGGTGGATGGGGCTTCAATGTACCTACGCAGGCCTTAGCTAATGCTTTTGAGCCGGGAGACCCAAGAAGAGATGCAACTATTCTTTTTGCTGGAGAAACTACCCCTCAGGGCGATGTAGTTCCAGACATAGCTGGTAATCCAAGAATGTATAATCAGAAATCATATGTTCCATCAACCTATTGGCAATCTGGATTCTCAGAAGGAGCTGATCAGAATATCCGCGTATTGCGTTATGCTGACATCCTGTTAATGAACGCAGAAGCAGCAAATGAATTGGGTAATACCACGCAGGCTTTATCTTCATTAGAACAAGTAAGGAAACGTGCCAGACAAGGTAGCACCACTATTTTGCCTGCTGTAACCACAACAGATAAAACTGCTTTGAGAACAGCAATATGGCATGAAAGACAGGTTGAACTTGCAATGGAATTTGATCGTTTCTTCGATGTAATTCGTCAGGGACGAGGAGTAGAAGTTTTTGGAGCAAAAGGTTTTAAAGCTGGCAGAAGCGAACTTATGCCGGTTCCATCTGATGAAATTGACCTTAGTGGCGGAGTGTTAACCCAAAATCCAGGATACAATTAAACTATAAGATCATGAAAGTATTAAAAAACAATATAAAACTAATGCTGACTGGATTAGCATTAACGGTAGCTATATCTTCATGCCAGGAAAAGGAGAATGATTATGCTCCGCAACAACCAGCAATTGATGGTTACGTTTTTTCAAAAGATGTTGCACCTGAAAGTTTAGTTGCTCATTGGGGGTTTGAAGGAGATTTGAAAGAAGACAAAAGTGGATTAGAAGGAACAGCAACAAATACTTCATTTGCGGCAGGTATTAAAGGGCAAGCCTACAAAGGAAGTTCAACTGGCTTTGTGGCCTACGAAACTACCCCTGGCACTAACCTTAAAGACCTGAAAAGTTTTACAACAACACTTTGGATAAAAACTGAAAAACATGATGGGGGTGCTCAATGTGTATTTATGTTGCCAAGGACAAGCGATTTCTGGGGAAATATGTTTGTTATGATTGAAGGAAACAATACCACAGAAGATAAAATGCTGATCAAAGTGGGCTATGCAGGTCAGTGGGCTGAATTAACAGGCGACCTAAGAGTTAACGGCATTTATGGTAAATGGGCACACCTTGCCTTCTCATACGATGCTGGAACATCAAAGTTTGCAATGTACGTAAACGGAGCGGCGTTAACACTTCCTGCAAGCATAACCGATAGAAAGAATGGAAGCAATCCGCTTGGAAATTTAAATATGCCTGATGTATCAAAATTTGTGATTGGTGCATTCCAACAGCAATTAGGTACACCTTGGGGAGCTCCTGATGGATGGATGCTGCCTTACACCGGTGTGCTTGATGAATTACGCATCTTTAATAAAGCACTAACTTCAAAAGAGGTAGGTGCTATTTATAAACTTGAAACAAAAGGCAGATAAGCTTTACTTTAAGTTTAAAACAGAAAGTTTACCGGTCTAACTAACACCGGTAAGCTTTTTCATCACCTTGTGATTTTGTTATGACGGCTAAATACTATCTAGTTTTATTTCTTTTGATTTTGGCGGGATCTTCTTGTAAAAAAAGTGATCAAGGCAACCCTGTTGACCCTCCTGTTGAACCACCAACCGGATCATTTACCTTTAACGAATTAAAAGTAAATGATTTGTTTAGTGGCTTTAGCTATTATTCGGTAAATCTGAAACCTACTATAAAACTTTCCTTTTCGGCAGCAATTGATAAGAATTCTGTTGTAAATGGAATTGTAATGAAAGATAAGGGAAACAATTCGGTGGCACTTAACGTAGCCTTTGAAAATGATGATAAAACAATAGTACTTTCTCCTGCGTCTAGCCTACAGGCAATTACGATGTATTTCCTGGATGCTCAAACAAATCTTAAGTCAACCAGTGGCAATAAGTTATTAAGTCCAATCACCATAAATCTTGTAACTGCAATTGACCCTGCAAATAAGTTCCCTGAGATTTCAGATCAGGAATTACTAACAACAATTCAAAAACAAACGTTTAAATACTTTTGGGATTTTGCCCACCCCTTAAGCGGTATGGCCAGGGAAAGGAACACATCCGGAAATACGGTTACCTCAGGCGGCTCTGGCTTCGGAATAATGGCTATTATTACCGGAATTCACAGAGGGTTTATTACAAAAGCAGAAGGTCTGTCAAGAATTCAGAAAATTGTTGCTTTTCTAAAAACTGCTGATCGCTTCCATGGGGCATATTCTCATTGGATTGATGGCAATACAGGTAAAGCTATTGCCTTTAGCACTAAAGATAATGGCGGAGACCTTGTTGAAACGTCTTTTTTAATACAGGGATTACTTACTGCGCGACAGTATTTTAACGGATCAGATCAGGCTGAATCTTCGTTAAGATCAGACATCAATAACATTTATAATGGTGTTGAGTGGGATTGGTACAGGAAGGATAACAGCAACACTTTATACTGGCATTGGAGCCCTAATTATAACTGGGACATGAATATGCCTATACAGGGCTGGAATGAGGCTTTAATTACTTATGTTCTGGCTGCCTCTTCTACTACACATGCTATACCAAAATCTGTTTATGATAACGGCTGGGCAAACAATGGCAATTTAAAAAATGGGAATAGCTATTATGGCGTTCAGCTTCCTCTTGGTCCGGCAAGCGGTGGTCCATTATTTTTTTCTCATTATTCTTTTCTTGGTATTAATCCGACAGGGCTTAGCGATGCTTATGCCAATTACGAAACACAAAATAAAGCTCATGCCTTAATCCATTATAACTATGCAAAAGCTAACCCCAAGAATTTTTATGGGTATGGTGAAGATTGCTGGGGGCTTACTGCCAGTGATGATATTAATGGATACCTGGCGCACGAACCAACAAATGATAATGGTGTGATTTCGCCAACGGCTGCGCTTTCTTCATTTCCTTATACCCCGGTTGAATCTATGCAGGCGCTTAAATTCTTTTATTATAAACTTGGCGATAAAATATTTAAAGAATATGGCTTTACTGATGCTTTTTCTTTACACGACACCTGGTTTGCCGAATCTACTTTGGCGATAGATCAGGGACCGATTATAATTATGATTGAAAACTACAGGAGCAAGCTATTATGGAATCTATTTATGAGCTGTCCGGAAGTAAAAGCAGGAATGAAGGGTTTAGGCTTTACTGGCCCAAATCTTTAAGATTAAAAAAGACATAACACTCAAATGAAACTCTTTATTATGAAAACTACACACCTAATTGCAATTCTTCTTTCTTTTTTCATCCTGTCTTCAACTTCAGAGATTTCAGCTCAAAACAAGAAGACCAGTGCAGGAATTAAGCCTGATTTATCAATTAAAAAGAACCTTACTGACGACCAGCTGCTTGATCTGGTACAAAAGCAAACTTTCAGATATTTCTGGGATTTTGGGCACCCTGTTAGCGGTATGGCCCGCGAACGTAGCAACAAATCATTTGACTATGGTGATGAAGTAGTTACAACGGGTGGTACAGGCTTTGGTGTTATGGCTATGATAGTAGCTGCTGAACGCAAATTCATTACCCGTGAACAAGCTGCTGAACGCACAAAGAAAATAGTAGACTTTTTATGGAAAGCAGATATGTTTCATGGTGCTTTTCCTCATTGGCTAAATGGCGAAACTGGAAAAGTAATTCGCTTTAGCCCAAAAGATGATGGTGCAGATATTGTTGAAACTTCATTTCTGTTTCAAGGTTTATTAACTGCCCGTCAATATTATACTGCTGACAATCCTGTCGAAAACGACATTAGAAATAAAATACTCTGGATGTGGGAAGGTATTGAATGGAATTGGTTTACTCAAAACCAAAATGTTCTTTACTGGCACTGGAGCCCAAATAACGGATGGAGCATGAACCACCAGATTAAAGGATGGAACGAATGCTTAATCACTTATGTGATGGCTGCTGCATCTCCAAAATTCTCTATTAGCAAACGTGTGTACGATGATGGTTACGCAAACAACAATACTTTCTTTAATGGCCGTAAATTTAATGGTATTACATTACCATTAGGCTTTGACTATGGCGGTCCATTATTCTTTTCACATTACTCTTTTCTGGGTTTAGACCCTCGTGGTTTAAAAGATAATAATGCCGATTACTGGGAACAAAATAAAAACCATACGCTTATTAACAGGGCTTACTGTATAGAAAACCCTAAAAAATATAAAGGTTATGGTGCCAATAGCTGGGGCTTAACTGCCAGTGACAGCTGGGGCGGTTATGCAGCTCACTCACCAACGGAAGATTTAGGTGTAATTACACCAACTGCAGCCTTATCTGCTTTTCCTTATACTCCTGAATATTCAATGGAAGCCTTAAAACATTTTTATTTTGACAAAGGCGATAAATTGTGGAGTGAATATGGCTTTGTTGATGCTTTTAGCGACGAAAAAAACTGGTATGCAAAATCTCACCTTGCTATAGATCAGGGTCCAATCATTGTGATGATTGAAAATTACCGCAGCGGCTTACTGTGGAAATTATTCATGAGCAGCCCTGATGTTAAGCGAGGTCTTAAAACCTTAGGTTTCACTAGTCCCAATTTGTAGATTATGATGCAGCGAAGATACATTGCAATGTTCCTGATGCTTCTTTTAAGCACAGGTGCATTTGCTCAAAAAAAGCAGCTTACCTATTGTAATCCGATTAATCTGGATTATGGCTACACCCCTATTCCAAATTTCTCTGAACAAGGGAAACACAGAGCTACTGCCGATCCTGTTATTGTAACATATAAAGGCGACTACTATCTTTTCTCGACCAACCAATGGGGGTATTGGTGGAGCAGTGATATGTATAACTGGAAGTTCGTTTCTAAAAACTTTTTAAGACCAGAGCATAAGGTGTATGATGACCTATGTGCCCCGTCTGTTTGGGTACAGGGAGATACCATGCTTGTTTTTGGTTCTACCTATTCTAAAAACTTCCCAATATGGATGAGTACTGACCCTAAAAACAACGAATGGAAAGAAGCGGTTCATGAATTTGAAATTGGCGGATGGGATCCGGCACATTTTGTTGATGATGATGGCAAACTATACATGTACAATGGTAGCAGTAATAGCTATCCGTTATATGGCATTGAGTTAAACAGAAAAACTTTTGAACCAATTGGTACGCGTAAAGAATTACTGCTGTTAAATCCGGATCGGTTTGGATGGCAACGATTTGGAGAATATTTAGACAACACCTTTTTAGATCCTTTTATGGAAGGGGCATGGGTAACAAAGCACAATAGTAAGTATTACCTTCAATATGGCGCACCAGGCACCGAATTTAGCGGCTATGCTGATGGAGTAGCTGTCGGATCTACCCCATTGGGGCCATTCGAACATCAATCTACTCCCTTTTCATGGAAACCTGGTGGCTTTGCCCGTGGTGCAGGTCATGGAGCTACTTATCAGGATAAATGGAACAATTACTGGCATGTTTCTACCATAGCAATCTCTGTAAAAAACAACTTTGAACGCCGCCTCGGTATCTGGCCAGCAGGCTTTGATAAAGATGATGTGATGTATATGGATGCTGCCTTCGGCGATTATCCTCACTACTTGCCTACTGCAGCTCAGAACCATTTAAAAAGCGGTTTTACCGGATGGATGTTATTAAACTACAATAAGCCTGTAACAGTATCATCAACACTTGGATCATTCTATGCCAACAGTGCTGTTGATGAAAGTATTAAAACTTACTGGAGTGCAAAAACAGGCAACAAAGGCGAGTGGATTCAAACTGATCTTGGCGGCTTGTCTACAGTAAATGCAGTACAAATTAACTATGCAGATCAGGATGCTGAGTTTCTAGGTAAACGACTAGACATTTATCATCAATACAAACTGTGGTATTCTACGGATGGCGTTAAATGGAAAATCCTAAAAGATAAAAGCACCAATAAAACCGATGTACCTCATGACTATGTTGAGTTAGAACAACCTGTTAAAGCGCGGTTTATAAAACTCGAAAACATACATATGCCTACAGGTAAATTTGCCATTAGTGGCTTAAGGGTATTTGGAAATGGCAATCAGGCTGTTCCAAAAAGTGTTAAGGATTTTGTTGTGCTAAGAACCGAGAAAGACAAACGAAGTGCATGGTTAAAATGGGCACCTGTTGAAGATGCTTATGCTTACAACATTTACATAGGTACTGAACCTGATAAGCTTTACAACTGTATCATGATATATAATACAAATGAATACTGGTACAAAGGAATGGACAAAAATAAAACTTACTATTTTAGCATTGAAGCAATCAACGAGAGCGGGGTTTCTCAAAAAACAAAGGTTGCCACTGTTAACTAGAAAAATCAAATTATGAAACACAATTTTTATTTCCGTCTTCTTTTTATTCTACTTGTAAGTTTATCGGCTAATTCATACGCTCAGTCTGGCAAGCCCTTTTGGAACGATATTCAAAAATTTAAACACAAAGACAGCTTATCAATGCCTGCCAAAAAGAAGGTAGTATTTGTAGGTAGTTCATCATTTACAAGATGGAATGATCTTGAAACTGTCTATAAAGATTATCATGCTATTAATCGTGGTTTTGGCGGTTCAACATTGCAACAGGCAAACGACTATATTAACGAGCTTGTGTTTGCCTACAAACCTAAACAGGTAGTGATTTATAGTGGTGAAAATGATATTGCTGAAGGTACCAGTGCCGATGAAACTTTTAGCCGGTTTACCACCTTTTTTAACAACATCCGCAAAGGTTTGCCAAAAGCAAATATCCTTTACATTTCAATGAAGCTAAGCCCATCGAGAATGAAGTTTGCAGATAATGTGAACAAAGCAAATACCATGATAAAAGAATACATCAGTAAGCAAAAGAATGCAAGGTTCATTGATGTAAATTCCAAAATGCTGGATGCTAATGGTGCACCAAGACCCGACTTATTTGTTGAAGATATGCTGCACATGAAACCGGCCGGATATGACATCTGGATAAAAGAAATAACACCCTACTTAAAAAAATAACACATTAAAATGAAAATATCTTACTTACTATTATTGTTTACATTTTTCTGCAGCAGTGCCACTTTTGCACAGCAGAAAAAAAAAGTTCCCTCAGCTGATCAAAAAATGAATGCTTTTATCAGCAATCTGCTATCTAAAATGACTTTAGATGAAAAGATTGGGCAACTTAATTTACTAACCGGTGGCGAAGCGACCACAGGATCAGTAGTAAGTACGGATGTTGAAAGTAAAATAAAAAATGGACAGGTAGGTGGTATGTTCAGTTTTACCACACCTCAAAAAATTCGTAAGGCACAAGAGATTGCTGTAAATGAAAGCAGACTTAAAATACCTATCATTTTTGGACAGGATGTTATTCATGGATATAAAACTACCTTCCCTATTCCATTAGCTTTATCCTGCACCTGGGATATGTCTCTTATACAAAAAACTGCCCGCATTGCTGCTGTTGAGGCTACTGCCGATGGGCTTAATTGGACCTTCTCTCCAATGGTTGATATTTCAAGAGATCCACGCTGGGGAAGAATCTCTGAAGGATCTGGAGAGGATACTTATCTGGGCAGCCAAATTGCCAGGGCAATGATTAAGGGATATCAGGGCGATGATCTTTCTAAATACAATACTATGATGGCTTGTGTTAAACACTTTGCCTTATATGGTGCTGCTGAAGCCGGAAGGGACTACAATACTACAGATATGAGTTTAGACAGGATGTACAATGAATACCTGCCTCCTTATAAAGCTGCTGTTGACGCTGGTGCCGGAAGTGTAATGACCTCATTTAATGATATAAATGGCGTGCCGGCTACTGCTAATAAATGGTTAATGACTGATCTGTTACGTAAACAATGGGGCTTTAAAGGTTTTGTGGTTACTGATTATACAGCCGTAAATGAACTGATAGATCATGGCTTAGGTGATTTACAAGCTGTATCTGCCTTATCGTTAAATGCCGGTGTGGATATGGATATGGTTGGTGAAGGGTTTTTAACGACACTAAAAAAATCAGTACAACAAGGTAAAGTAAAAACACAGCAAATTGATAACGCTTGCCGCCTTGTGTTAGAGGCTAAATACAAGCTTGGATTGTTTGAAGATCCGTATCGTTATTGCAACGAAGAACGTGCAAAAACTGAAATACTTAAACCTGAACATTTACAATTTGCACGTGAAGCAGCGACTCAATCGTTCGTATTGTTAAAAAATGATAAACAGACATTACCTCTTAAAAAAACAGGTACAGTTGCATTAATTGGCCCGTTAGCTAACACTGGCACTAATATGCCAGGTACATGGAGTGTAAATAGCGATTTAGGGAATACAGCTTCACTTTTAGAAGGAATGAAAGCTACATTAGGATCGGATGTTAAAATTCTACATAGTTTGGGTTCCAATTTATTGGCCGATGAAGAGTATCAAAAAAGAGCTACAATGTTCGGTCGCGATATTCCAAGAGACAACCGTCCGGAAGAAGTGGTGATCAAAGAAGCCGTAGATGTCGCTAAACAAGCCGATGTGGTTATTGCTGCTTTAGGCGAAAGTTCAGAAATGAGTGGCGAAAGTTCAAGTCGTACTGATCTTGAAATTCCGGCAGTTCAAAAACGCTTATTACAGGCCTTACTTAAAACTGGAAAACCGGTGGTTTTAGTTTTGTTTAGTGGCCGCCCATTAGTTTTAAACTGGGAAAATGAGAATGTACCGGCAATACTTAATGTTTGGTTTGGTGGCACTGAGGCAGCAAAGGCCATTACTGATGTTGTATTTGGCGATGTAAACCCTTCGGGAAAGTTGACAGCCACTTTCCCACAAAACGTTGGTCAGATTCCGCTGTATTACAGTCATAAAAATACAGGTCGCCCGTTAGAAGATGGCAAATGGTTTTCTAAATTCCGCTCCAACTACATTGATGTAAGTAACGAGCCTTTGTATCCCTTTGGATATGGACTGAGCTATACAACATTTGATTATAGTGATATAAAACTTGACAAGAATAAATTTAAAGCAGGCGAAGCTATCAATGCAAGTGTTATTGTTAAGAATACCGGAACAAGAGAAGGAAAAGAAGTGGTTCAGCTTTATATAAGAGATTTAGTAGGTAGCTCTACCCGCCCGGTTAAAGAGTTAAAACACTTTGAAAAGATTAATTTGAAACCAGGAGAAAGCAAAACCGTTAATTTCAAGATTACTGTTGATGATTTAAAATTCTATAATTCAAACCTGAAATACCTTGCAGAACCTGGAGATTTTAAAGTGTTCATTGGTACAAATTCAAGAGACGCTAAGACTAATCAGTTTACACTGTTATAGTTGATCATCCTCCCATAGCACACCTCGTCATCCTTATACCCTCTCATTTTAAAAAGATTACAATTTTGTTTATTTTAGTAAGATGAACAGGATTAAATTAACCGCTTTGATGATCTTGCTGTTTGGATTAAATAGCAATGCACAGGACTTTAAGAAATATGATTCAGGGAATTTTATTGAAGGAAAAGACAGCATTTATTATAGGATTCTGTTTCCTGAAAACTTTGATCCAACTCAAAAATACCCAATACTTTTTTTCTTACATGGAAGTGGAGAAAGAGGAAGTGATAATGAGAAACAGCTTACTCATGGTGGCAAGTTATTTTTGAAAGACAGTGTTCGTAAAAAATTCCCTGCAATAATCGTGTTCCCTCAATGCAGTGAAGATAGCTTCTGGGCAAATGTTGAGTTCAAAACAAATCAGGGCGG
>Ga0157371_10002120_pt1 | contig 19316 bp, 17 predicted proteins | sample C45metaG_FD_113462 | JGI IMG/M metagenome (GOLD analysis project Ga0157371, IMG submission 113462) | Corn rhizosphere microbial communities from Kellogg Biological Station, Michigan, USA - C4-5 metaG | ecosystem: Host-associated > Plants > Roots > Rhizosphere > Soil | place: USA: Michigan...
AGCTTGAAGTTTTTAGTTGGAATAAAGTTTTCTTTGCTTCCATTTTGCAAAGGCACTTTGTCCTCATCATTATCTGACAACAGGACTTCCAAAATGCTTTTCAGTTCTACCGGACCAGCGATCTTGTAATCCTGGTAATACATCACGTCACGTACACCTTGAACATATTGCGATTCCTTCATGGATATCGGCAATGGTGCAGATTCGTTCTGCTTGCGTTTCATCCCGTTGATGTACCAGTCTGTGTCAAATAAGCTTAAGTTGACCAAACGGATATCCGGACGGATGTTTTCCACTTCTTGGGCGTACCAAAGCGGGTAGGTGTCGTTATCCCCATAGGTGAATAGAATAGCGTTCGGGGCACAGGATTCCAGGTAATCAGCTGCGATATCATGCGGAACCATTTTCGTTGAACGGTCGTGGTCGTCCCAGCCCTGAGCAGCCATAATAACTGGTGCACAAAATAGAGAGATCACAGTTGCACCTACAGCTGCATTTGCCGGAGTTAGCTTTTTAGCCAGCCACTCGCGGATGGCGAGCACCCCAAGGCCGATCCAGATGGCAAAGGCATAGAAAGATCCCGCATAAGCGTAATCCCTTTCCCTCGGCTCCAAGGGCTTTTGATTCAGATAGAGAACGATAGCAATACCGGTAAAGAAGAAAAGCAAGGCAACAATACCCGCATCTTTCTGATTGCGTTTGAAGTGCCATACGGCCCCCAGTAGACCGATGATCAATGGTAAAAAGAAGAACCGGTTGTACGCGTTGCTGTCTACAATAGATGGAGGCAGGTTCTTCTGGTTACCCAATAAAATGCCGTCGATCGGCTTAATGCCGCTTAACCATTGCCCTTCGTACAAGCTTCCCTGTCCCTGGTCGTCGTTCTGGCGTCCAACAAAATTCCACATGAAATAACGCATGTACATATTGCCGATCTGGTATTTAAATAAGAAAGAGATGTTATCGAACAAGCTTGGAAAGTGCGTATCGTCAAAGCCCATTAGATCTTTGTAATAAGCCACATGACGATCGTCATTGCTGTACATACGTGGGAATGGGGTCGTTCTGTCGTATTCGTAATCGGTCTTTTTACCCGCTACTTCATAGTTCTTTTCGCCTTTGCGGTATAAGGTCTTACCCTCTGTGATACCTGTGGCTTGTGAGTTGTAGTTCGGACCGAACAGCAATGGTCTGTCGCCATACTGCTCCCGGTTCAAATAGCCCAGAAAGGAGAAGGCATTATCCGGCGCACTGTTATTCAGGTTCGGGTTCGCTTTTGCGCGGATAATGATCATGGCAAAAGATCCATAACCAAAGATGATCAGTACGGTGGAAAGCAAAGCCAGATTAAGCACCTTCTTCTGGTTCTTAATGGAATAGCGGATCCCGAAAACCAGCGCAGCAATTAGCAGAATGGCAAAGAAGATCACCCCGGTACCAAAGCCCATGCCCAGGGTATTGACAAAGAATAAGTCAAAATAAGCACCGAAAGATACCAGGTACTGGATAATACCATATTGTACGACCGCCAGGATCAGTACGCCAACAATTAATGTCTTGAAAATACCGGCAGTTGTTGGGTTTGCTGTTTTTCTAAAGTAGTAAACGAAAGCAATGGCCGGAATGGTTAACAGGTTTAACAGGTGAATTCCGATGGAAAGCCCCATGATATAGGCGATAAATAATAACCAACGGTCGGCTCTGGGCTCATCAGCTACGGCTTCCCACTTCAGGATGCCCCAGAATACAATGGCCGTAAATAAAGAGGAAAGGGCATATACCTCTGCCTCTACGGCAGAGAACCAGAAGCTGTCGGAATAGGTGTAGGCCAAAGCGCCGACAACCCCCGCACCCATGATGCTGATCATCTTGGATGTGTTTACAACTTCACCCGCTTTAACCAATGTTTTCTTAGCTAAGGCGGTGATGGTCCAGAATAAGAATAATATTGTCGCTCCACTAGCTACAGCAGAACCAACGTTCATGAAGTAAGCAACCTTTTTTACATCACCAGCTGCAAATAACGAGAAGAAGCGCTCAATCATAAGGAACAAAGGCGCACCCGGTTGGTGCACAACCTGCATTTTAAAAGCAGAGGCGATGAACTCACCGCAATCCCAAAAACTAACATTGGGCTCCAGCGTTAAAATATAGGTTAAGGTGGCAACTACAAAACAGAACCAGCCTGTAATGTTGTTAATTTTTGAATAATTCATTGGTGTCTAGAAAGTTAAATATTGGGCAGTAAAATGCTGCCGAAAATAACGATTAAGATTGATAATAGGATGTGTAAAGAAAAGAGTTTAACATTTTTTAACCCTTTGTAGAGGCCATTAGAGGCGATTTAAACTTTTTTAAACTTTTTTTCACTCAGCCCTTGCAGATCTCAAAAATGTGCGTAGATTTGCATTCCATTTCAAAGCAACCCTTTGACGGAAGATTGCCCGATAGTATAAAGGTAGTACGACGGTTTTTGGTACCGTTTGTCTAGGTTCGAATCCTGGTCGGGCAACAAAACATATTCGGATTGTGACTAAACCCGCAATCCGATTTTTTTTAACCAGCATTGATACCCGTCTAATCATGCCATTGCAATTCAATCCAGTTAAACTGTTCGCCGGAAGCGGTAGTAAAGATTTAGCTCTAAAAATTGCCGAAAGCTACGGCAAGCCTCTAGGTAGTAATACCTTAAGCCGGTTCAGCGACGGAGAATTCCAGCCTTCTTATGATGAAACTGTTCGTGGATGCGATGTATTCCTGATTCAGTCTACTTGTCAGCCCAACGATAACTTAATGGAACTGTTGTTAATGATCGATGCCGCCAAGCGTGCATCTGCCCATTATATTACAGCAATCGTTCCGTATTATGGTTTGGCCAGACAGGATCGTAAAGATAAACCCAGGGTTGCAGTAGGAGCCAAATTGGTGGCCAATCTTTTGGTTGCTGCCGGAATACACCGCATTATGACCATGGATCTTCATGCCGCTCAAATTCAGGCATTCTTTGATGTGCCGGTTGATCACCTGGATGCCTCCGTGATTTTTGTTCCTTATATCAAGAGCTTAAATCTGGAAAACCTGATCATCGCTTCACCAGATATGGGTGGTTCTTACCGTGCACGTACCTTCGCGAAGTTCTTTAATGCAGAGGTGGTGATTTGCGATAAGCGCCGTAAACGTGCCAACGAGATTGAGTCTATGTCGATCATTGGTGATGTAACAGGTATGGATGTCGTTTTAATTGACGATATTTGCGACACAGCAGGAACATTATCTAAAGCAGCCGCTTTGATTATGGAAAAAGGAGCCAACAGCGTTCGCGCCGTATGTACCCACCCGGTGTTGTCTGGTAAGGCTTATGAAACCGTAGAAAGCTCCGTGTTATCAGAACTGATCGTGACCGATACCATTCCACTACGTCGTGTGAGTGATAAGATCCGGGTTTTAAGTACGGCGGAGTTGTTTGCAAAAGCAATAACCAATGTGAATGAGCATGGCTCGATTAGTCAGCTTTTTAAAGTTTAATAATTTAACAATAACATATAAATAAGAATGAAAACAATCGCAATTAGCGGTTCTCCAAGAGAGAACGTAGGGAAACGCGATGCTAAAGAGCTTCGCTATGAAGGCAAGGTTCCCGCAGTATTGTATGGTGGTACCGAACAACAGCACTTTGCTGTCGTAGCAACTGATTTGAAAGAAGCTATCTATACACCAGAAGCAAACTTTTTAGAGATTGACATTAATGGTACTAAAACTAAAGCTATCATTAAAGAATTGCAATTTCACCCACTAACAGACCTATTGTTACACGTAGATTTCCTTCAATTGTTTGAAGAAAAAGAAATCGTTATGGAGATCCCGATTAAATTAACCGGAACTTCTCCAGGTGTTAAAATGGGTGGTAAGCTGGTTCAGAAATTACGTAAACTACGCGTAAAATCATTGCCAGCAAACATGCCTCAATTCGTTGAAGTAAGTATCTCTAAATTGGAAGTTGGTAACTTGTTCCGTGTACGTGACCTTCAAAAAGGCGAGTACGTAGTAACAAACACTCCAGAAGATACAATCGTTTCTGTAACGATGTCTAGAGCATTGAAACAAGCTGAGCAAGCGGCAGGTAAAAAATAAGCTTGACTAAGTAAAAAAGGAAACGGCGCTGATTCAGCGCCGTTTTTTTTGTGCCAGAAAAATTTACCCGCCGCATCGTTAAAGGCTTATATTTGCTGCGCATGAAATACCTAATCGTTGGCCTGGGGAACATTGGGCCGGAATACGCAGATACCCGCCATAATATTGGCTTTAATATCGCAGATCAATTGGTTAAAGATCTGGGTGGCAGCTTCTCCAATAGCCGTCTGGCTTACTACGCAGAAGTATCCTACAAGGGAAAAAAACTTCATGTGATCAAACCCACCACTTTTATGAACCTCAGCGGCAAGGCCGTAAACTACTGGATGCAGGAGCTGAAGATCCCTATTGAGCATGTGCTGGTCATCGTAGATGATCTGGCGATTCCCTTGGGTAAATTACGACTGAAATTAAAAGGCAGCAGTGCGGGCCACAACGGCTTAAAGAGCATTGAGGCCAGCTGTGGCGGTCAGGATTACCCGAGACTGCGTTTCGGCATTGGCGACAACTATGCTAAGGGCCGTCAAATTGATTTTGTGCTTTCAGGCTTTGATAAGGAAGAACAGGCCGAATTGCCCGGATTGATCGACAAAAGCGTGCAGCTCATCCAAAGCTTCGTAACCGTTGGCCCCGGATTAACCATGACAAATTTCAACAAGTAGCTTTAATATTATACATCCATGAAAATTACCGTCTACGGCATACCAAACTGCAATACAGTAAAAAAGGCAACCACCTGGCTTAGCGAACAAGGCATTAATTATACCTTCCACGACTTTAAGAAGCTAGGCGCCAGTCAGGAAATGCTCAACAGCTGGTGTGAAGTTTTCGGTTGGGAAAATGTATTGAATAAAAAAGGCACAACCTGGCGGAAGCTGGATCCTGAGCAACAGCAAGCAGTCAAAGACCAGCAATCGGCTGTCAGCCTGCTCACGACAGCTACCAGCGCCATCAAACGCCCGGTGATCGAACAGGATGGGCAGCCTGTCGCTATTGGTTTTCAGGAAGAAACTTATGCCCGCATTTTAAAATAGTTCAATCCAATACAATTGACCGTTGTTAAGTCATTACTACTATGGTCTAACACTATATTAGATTTGGATATGAATAAGAAGCTGATTTTATTACTTTTCACCCTATTGCCCCTTACCGTCCTGGCTCAGAATTTTACAGGCCGGGTTTTCGATTACGACAGCAGAACTCCACTGGGTAATGTGCGGGTAATCAATTTGACCAATAAGCAAAGCACGACCAGTAAAGCGGGTGGGCAATTTGACATTCCATTAAAGCAAGGCGATGTTCTGGAGTTTAGCTTACGCGGCTATCATAACGATACTTTGCTGGTTACAGACCTAAAACCGATTACCGTGCTGCTGCCGAGTAACAGTACAAATCTGAAGCAGGTCGATGTGCAATCTGCACGGATCTCCCCATACCTGGGATTAGACAGCATCAATGCCGGGATCACACCGCATAAAAAGATTGAAGGCGACCGTGTGCAGAACAAACGGAACAACGATCGTGCAGGTGGCATTATCCTGAACTTAGGCTTCGATAAGATGAAAGCTCAACGGGAGAAGGAACAAAAGCTTACCAGCAATGAGGGTTATGAGAACGAGATCCGGCTCAACTTTAACGAGAAAACCGTGGGCAATCTAACCCAACTTAAAGGGCAGGAACTTAAAGATTTTATGGCCATGTACCAACCCACCGTTGATCGTGTAAAGGGTGAAGCGCCATTCAATTATTCCTTGTACATTGCACAGGCATACAAGGCCTGGCAGAAGCTTCCGCCGGCACAACGGAAAATGCCGAAACTTAAATAACTATACTTCAATGAATAAAAAACCAACCAGATTACTTCTGCTTGCGTTATGCGCCATCGGCTTTGGGTCAGCAACTTACGCGCAGCAGGCATCAACTCCGGCTGTGGGTAATTACGATACCCATACAGCCTTCAATCCATTTTTTTACACCTCCAATGGTAATGAGTACCGTTCAGCGAGTGGTTATCCAGGTCCTAAATACTGGCAGAACCGGGCGGACTACAACATCAGCGCCACCCTGGATGATACGCGCAATACCGTGAGCGGTACCGTGACAATCACCTACAAGAACAACAGTCCGGATAAGCTTCCTTTCCTATGGCTACAGCTGGATCAAAACCTATTTGCTAAAAGCTCCCGTGGAAATTCATTGATCCCCAAGGGCAGCCGCTATGGTGCAAGAGGCGAGCAGATTGACGGTGGCTATGATATCAAAAACCTGACTGTACAGCAAAAAGGAAAAGCGGTAAAGTTCAGTTCTTTAGTTGAGGATACCCGTATGCAAATCCGCCTGGATGAGCCAATGGCCGCTTCCGGTGATTTGATCACCATCAAAATGGATTATTCATTCCCGATTCCGGTAAATGGATCCGACCGCATGGGTCACCTGCCTACACAAAATGGAGAGGTTTACTCCATTGCACAATGGTTTCCAAGAATGGCTGTTTATGATGACGTGAGCGGTTGGAACACCCTCCCGTACTGGGGTGCAGGCGAGTTTTACCTGGAATATGGAGATATTACTTATTCGGTAACTGCTGCAGCAAACCAGGTTGTACTGGGCTCCGGAGAACTGCTAAACCCACAGGAAGTATTTACAGCGGAGGAACTCAGACGGTGGAATGCGGCGAAAGCCAGTGATAAAACCACGGCCATCCGTACGGTTGCTGATGTGACCGATCCAAAGTCCAGACCGGCGAAAAGTCAGCTGACCTGGAAATATAAGATTAACAATACCCGTGATGCGGCATGGGCTGCTTCAAAGGCCTTTGTTATCGATGCGGCTCGCATCAACCTGCCAAGTGGCAAGAAGTCCCTTGCGGTTTCTGCCCAACCGGTAGAGAGCTATACGCCGAATGGTTATGCGCGTGGTGTAGAATATGTAAAATCTACAATCGAACATTATTCAAACAAGTGGTTTGAATTCCCTTATCCAATGGCCATTAATGTTGCGTCCAACATCAGCGGTATGGAATACCCGGGTATTGTTTTCTGCGGATGGAAGAGCACGGGATCTGATACCTGGGAAGTGATCGATCATGAGTTTGGTCATACCTGGTTCCCAATGATCGTGGGCAGCAACGAGCGCAAATTCGGCTGGATGGATGAAGGTTTTAATACCTTTATCAACAACATATCGAAAACTGCATTCAATAAAGGAGAATTTGTTAAGGGTCGTACCGACTACCAGGCGGTAGCGAAATACATGGCCAATCCGAGAAATGAATACATTATGCTGGAGCCGGATGCCATGCAGGAACGCAACATCGGAATCAACCTATATGCAAAACCATCCTGGGGGTTGGAGATTTTACGCACTCAGGTTCTTGGTGAAAAACGCTTTGATTACGCATTCCAGAATTATATCAAGCACTGGGCCTTTAAACATCCAACACCGATGGATTTCTTCCGTTCCATGGATAATGCGGCAGGGGAAGACCTGAGCTGGTTCTGGAGAGGCTGGTTCATGGAAAACTGGACAATGGATCAGGCGGTAGCAAGCGTTGTGGAATCTAAAACCAAGGAAGGTACCAGAGACGGATACAATATCGTGGTGTCTAACCTGGAGCGTTTACCAATGCCGATCATTTTGGGTATCGAAACCCAAAGCGGCAAAAAGGACATTGTTAAACTTCCTGTAGATGTCTGGATGCGCAATTCATCATGGACAGTCCATTATCCAACGACCGAAGAAGTCGTTTCGGTAACCCTGGATCCAAATCATGAGTTGCCGGATTCCAACCCGACAAACAATACCTGGAAAAAATAAATTCATCCTATTTTTTTACAACACCAATGTGCATCGCATTGGTGTTTTTTTTTTGCTTTATAAATAGCTTAGCCACCATTGTTTATGCAATGCTTTGTACCGGCCATAACTTTTGCAAAATGGATACATGAGCAGCACCAGCGCGATCCATAACAGATAGACCACAGGCAGGGAATACCCGAAGTCTGCAGGCCGGAAGAGCAGCATGCCCGTATTTGCCTGCGCGAATGTATGTCCGTTTATAAAGAACAGGATCATGCACACCAAGTGGATTACAAAGAAGTGCAACAGGAAGTAGAAAAAGGGAACACGGCCATATACAGTTACAATAGCAGTCCAGCGTCCCTTTGCATGCTCCAGCAGGGAAAGCAGCACAAGCGCCGGGCCTATGGTCATCAGCAGGAACAATAAGGATGGCGGGTACTTACTCGTATTAAAGAAGGAAATGATCGTAAGTTCCGTACTTCTCTGGCTCGTCCACAAAGAAGGATCCCCATAGAGATTGCTCCAGCGTAAGACCAGGAACAGAACCACTGCGCACACGCCAGCTATAAGCAACTGCTTTTGCCGCTTTTGAGCCGGATACTCGCTCCGGTACATACGGCCAAGACAATACCCCAGCATCATAATTCCCGGCCAGGGGACCAGTGGATACAATACGCCAAAGATTCTACCATCACCATATGGAATAAAGACCTGCTGGTGCAGTAAACCCCACCAGAGTGGAGCCTGTACCTTTCCCGTAAAGTTAAGTGGGTCCAGTAGATCGTGACCAAAAACCAGGATCATACCTAAGGTAAAGATCAGCGATAGGGGTAGCCAAATTACAGCAGCCAGTATGATCATCGAGATACCTATTGCCCAAATAACCTGTACAACCAGGAATGTGTACATAGGATTGAAAGTCAGCAGAAAGTTAAAGACGATGAGTTCCACCAGAACCAGCCAGATGCCGCGTTTAAGAAGAAAGCTGGAAAGCTGCTTTTTGGTTTTCTGCCGGCCAGAGAGGTAAGCCGAGGTACCCGAAAGAAATACAAACACGGGTGCACAGAAGTGGGTGATCCAGCGTGTAAAAAACAGAATGGGTGTGGTGGTCGCCAGATCAGATGGATCGCCCCCATGATGAAAGAAGTCGCGCGTATGATCCAGTGCCATAATGATCATGACCAATCCACGGAGAATATCTACCGTGTTTACCCGGAATTTAGTTGTTTCCATAATCTGCCTTTCTCTAAGATAACAGATTACTTGCGATTTGGCAGGCCTTAAAGATGATTTTTAATGGAAAGTGTTCAGGTATAACTTTTCCACTTTTTTACGAGCCCAATCGGTCTTCCTCAGGAATTTAAGGCTGGATTTTAGCGAGGGGTTGTTCGTGAAGCAGGCGATGCGCACATAAGTGGCCAGCTCTTCCCAGCCGTAATGCCATACGAGTTGTTTAAGGATAAACTCCAGGGTTTTTCCATGCAGGGGATTGTTGACTTGTTCGTGTATGGGCATGGTGCAAAATTACTAAGAATAAGTAAATTTGAGGTATGGAAGTAAAATTAGGAGATTTCGTCCGTTTCGTTGACGAGAATATTGAGGGGTATGTAACGCGCATCATTGATAAAGACATGATCGGCGTTACGGATGCAAACGACTTTGAGATCCCGGTGCAAGCCTCCAAAGTAACGCTTGTTCATGGTGATATTCCAGACGACAATGGTGCGCCTGCAAAAAAGGCGACTACAATAGTTCCTGTTGCCGAATTTAAGAAAGACGGGGTGTTTTTAGGTCTCATCAGTGATCAACACACGACTTCCGTGGCGCACTTCCACCTGGTTAATGAATCCTCTTTTGACGTTTTGGTTGCTTTTACAACGGAGCGTGGCGGACAGTTTAAAGGTGAATTTGCGGGCCTTGTTGCCGGCAACTCCGCAAAGAAGATCTACTCGGCCAATATGACTGACATACAGATCTGGCCGAAGTTCAGGATTGAAGTCCTGTTTCATACAGCCTCTGATATCGAACCTAAGTCGGCATTACTGTTCAGCCAAAGTATCAAAGGTAAAGACCTGTCGGTAGCAAAACAGGACATTCCATTGTTGAAAACCAAGGGTTGGTTGATCGAACTCGACACCAAAGAGCAGCCTATGGACCTCAATAAACTTAAAGAACGCTTTAAATAGCGTGCCTGCGGATGAAAATTCTTGTTATTGAGGATGAAATAGCCTTGCTCGACAGTATACTGGAGTATTTTAAAGGAGAAGGTATCATTTGCGAGCAAGCCAGGGATTTTCATACCGCTGTAGATAAGGTCGCCTTATATCATTATGATTGCATTCTATTGGATCTCGGGTTACCCGGTGGGGAAGGGCTTGACGTACTGCGGCAGCTGAAGGCTCTTAAAAAGCAGGATGGCGTGCTGATCATCTCGGCCCGGCATGCCCTGGACGATAAACTTGCGGGCCTGGATCTGGGCGCGGATGATTACCTCGTTAAACCCTTTCACCTCTCTGAGCTTAAAGCGCGCGTAAGTGCCATTATCCGCAGAAAGAACTTCAGTGGTAATCATGTGATCGCCTTTCAGGAAATTGATGTACATGTGTCTGCTATGACCGTCCTTGTCAACCAACGCCCCGTTGCTTTAACCCGGAAGGAATTCGATCTGCTGGTATATTTCCTTTCCAATAAAGATAAGGTGGTCTCGAAAATGGCTATCGCCGAACATCTTTGGGGAGACGAGATGGACCTTTCCGACCAATTCGACTTCATCTATACGCATGTAAAGAACCTCAGGAAGAAGCTTGTAGAGGCGGGTTCTACAGATTACTTGCGCTCCGTTTATGGTATCGGTTATAAGTTTGGCACCCCATGAGACTTTCAACAAGCTACAACAGGGTCAATTTTCTAACCTCAACGCTAACCCTGGTCATAACCGGTATCTCGTATTATCTTTTTATTCACTCCATGTTCACTGACCGGATTGACCGGGATCTGGCTGTTGAGGAAAATGAAATACGGCAATATACGGCAGCTTACCGCAAACTGCCTTTACCCGCAACCTTTCTTGATCAGCAGGTCGCTTATCGTACGATCCGGCCGGGAGACCCGGATAGGGTTTTTACCTATACCAAGTTTTACAATGTTAAAATGGCGCGGATGGAGCCTGGCAGAAGCTTATTGACCACGGTCAAACTGGGGGACAGCATTTACCAGGTTACCATAACCAAGTCCAGGGTAGAGGCCGAAGACCTGGTCAGGAATATTCTGCTGATCACGTTAGCTGTCTCCGTCGTGCTGCTGCTTGTTCTGCTTCTAATTAACAGGTTCTTTTTCAACCGGCTTTGGCGGCCTTTCTATTCGATGCTCACAAAAATAAAATCCTTTCAGATATCCAGTACGGAAGCGCTCCAAAAGGAGCCCACGCAGATAGATGAGTTTATAGAACTTCATGCTTCTGTTCATGCGATGGCAGAACGGGTGCGTAAGGATTACCGTGAGCTTAAGAATTTTACCGATAATGCTTCGCATGAAATGATGACGCCTCTTGCCGTAATTAACTTAAAGCTGGACTCTCTCTTGCAAACCGGAAGTTTAAGCGCACAACAAGCTGTCTTGATTGAAGATATTTACCTCGCTACCGGAAAACTTTCCCGCTTGCATCAATCCCTCTTGCTGCTCTCCAAGATCGAAAACAATTTGATTTCTGATATTCAAAATATCAACTTATCGGAACTTGTTCATTTAAAGCTCCGGCAGTTTGAGGAACTTCTGGAAAAGAACGAGTTGAAGTTTGAGTATAGCATTGTGGATTGCCAGGTTCAATTGAGTCGGTTTTTAGCTGATATTCTTCTAAACAATTTGATCAGTAATGCAATCAGGCATAACCTGAAAGGGGGTGAAATTAAGTTGAAGTTGAATCAGGATACGTTCAGCATATCCAATACAGGGAGGGAAATGGATGGCAATTCCAGACTGTTCGACCGGTTTTCTAAGTCGGCCGATTCAGAAGGTATGGGTCTCGGTCTGGCCATCAGTAAACAGATCTGTAACCTGTATGGCTTTCAGCTCAACTATCACTTTGCAGATGATCAACATCATTTCTCTGTGCACTTCAAGACAGCAAGCGAAAACGAGCAGGATTAATCCGCAAGAATAATCAGATTGCCCGCGGAAGCTGACTTCAGAATGTCTACAGAATTGAAGCCTAGCTTCGCAAAACTATGGGCTTGTATTCTTTTGGTAGACCGGCTACAGGAAGGTACCGCGTGCTTTTTGCTGTATTCGTGGTATTCTTATGTTTATCTTGTATTGTACGGACCGCATTACTACTGAATTCTTTGGGTAAGGCCGATTTTAGCTTCATCAGCCTGATCAGGATCTATGGTCTTGGGCTGACCTACGATATCGGTGTCGCGTTATTCCTTACTGCACTGTACAACATTTATCTCCTGTTATTTCCAACCCGATGGTCAGGCAACTGGTTTGACCGTGCCGGTACTTATACCTACGTTTTTCTTGTACTCCTTATTGCTGTTTTTTCTTTCTTCGCAGAGTTCACCTTTTGGCAGGAATTCGAAAGCCGGTTTAATTTTATAGCTGTCGATTACCTGATCTACACCTACGAGGTGGTTCACAACATCAATGAGTCTTACCCTCTGCCGCTACTGATAACCGGTGTCCTGGTTCTGGTTCTTGGTTTAATCTGGTTGTTTGCCAAACGTCAGGTCTTCCGTGCAAGCTTCCGGTCTCGGATGCCCTTTTCAAAGCGCCTGGTCATTTCCGGTGGCTTATTGATCTTGACTGTCATCTATCCCATGTTGTTAAGTAATTCCAATGCGGAAACCAGCAACAACCGTTATGAAAATGAACTGTCCAAGGCCGGGATCTATGCCTTTTTTGCCGCTTTCAAGAATAATGAGCTGAACTATACAGCATTCTACGCGCAGTTGCCCAAGCAGGAAGCCTTCTCCCTGATCAGGAAGGAGCTTCAGGAGCCTAACAGCCGCTTTACCGCAGGCCGAAACACCATAATAAGGATGGTCACGAACAAAGGCCCGGCATACCGGCCTAATGTGATCATGATTACCGTAGAAAGTCTCAGCGCTGACTTTCTGGGTCAATATGGCAACACAGAACATCTCACTCCTGTTATGGATTCCGTGATTAACTCCGGCGTATCTTTTTCAAACATGTATGCCACGGGAACCCGAACGGTGCGCGGTATGGAAGCCCTTTCCTTAGGCGTTCCGCCGACGCCTGGAAACAGCATCGTGCGAAGGCAACACAATCAAAACCTGAGTACAGTTGGTCACATCTTCGCCGAGAAAGGTTATACCCGTACTTTCTATTATGGTGGAGATGGGTATTTTGACAATATGAACGAGTACTTTGGAAGCAATGGCTTTGATATCACCGATCGTGGGCGAAACCTGGAGATCACAGATACCTACAAAACGCAGCGGAAGCTGATCGGGGATAAGCAAGTGCATTTTGAGAATGCCTGGGGTATTTGCGATGAGGATCTTTTTGATGCTGTGCTAGCGGGTGCCGACCAAGCTCAGACCTCTAATAAGCCGTTCTATGATTTCGTGATGACCACCTCCAACCACAGGCCCTTTACTTTTCCGGCAGGTAAGATCGACCGCAAGCCCGGCACCAGGGAAGCTGCAGTCCGATACACGGATTATGCCATTGGTAAGTTCCTCTCCAAACTCCAAACACGGCCCTGGTACAAGAATACGGTTGTTATCATTGTTGCCGATCACTGTGCATCCAGCGCCGGTAAGAACGAGATCGATATTAGCAAGTACCATATTCCCTGCATGATCCTGAACCTGCCTGTACATGGCCGGCAACGCATAGACAAAATGTGTTCTCAGATTGATCTATATCCCACCTTGTTCAGCTTGTTGAACTGGACTTATGACAGCAACTGGTATGGCAAGAATGTTTTGGACTCCACTTATGTGCCCAGGGCCGTGTTGGGAACCTATCAAAAGTTGGCCTATCTGAAAAGCGATAGCCTGGTCGTTCTGGGACCTCAACGTAAGATAGACACCTTCCTATACGATCCAAAGACAAATGAACAGCGGTCGGCGCACTTGCCTGCTCCGGTTGTTCATCAAGCTATGGCTAATTATCAAACCGCTTATGAGCTATTCAAAACGAACGGCTTCCATCAATAACCGGTTTATTCACCTGACCTTAAAAAGCACTTACACTGTTAAAGATCCGCGAAATCCGCGCGCAGCATAGTAAGACTCGGCGCCATTGTGATAGACGAAAACGGTTTTATAACGGTAATCTGCGAAGAGTGCACCGCCAAGCTTTCTAATCTCTTCCGGTGTTTGGATCCAGCTCGATGTTTTCTGATCGAATGTACCCAATTGCTGCAAACCCCGATACTCGTCGGCCGTCAACAGCTCAATACCCATTTTAGCGGCCATGGCCTGAGCGCTGCCACCCGGTTTATTCTCCTTACGAGCATTGAGTGCAATGTCGTCGAAACAAAGACTTCGCCTGCCTTTCGGGCTTTCTGGAGCACAATCATAAAAGATGTATGCGCCTGTATCAGGGGTTTGGCCAACCACATCGGGCTCACCGCCGCTCTGTTCCATTTGGTTAAGCGACCAAAGCTTGCCTGGGCTAGCTTCCAGCCGGTTCTGAACATTCCCCCAATCTAATCCCGAATGGCGCTGTTTGTTTTTTTCAAAACGCTCCTCCAGTGTTTTCAGTAGCGTTTCGGCTTGTGCTGCATCTAAGTGTTGTTCCGGCTTGCTCATGTCTAAGTTTTTAATGATCTATCCACCTATATCTAAAAATACAACATTTTGGATAATCTGAAAAGGCATATTCTTCTTAATCAGAGTGTAAGTACGATCTTTCCTTGGATATGCCCTTCTGCAGCTCTTTCATGTGCTTTGCGTGCGTCAGCGAGTGGAAAAGTGCTGTCAATCCCCACACGAATGGTTCCATTTTCCAGCAAGTGTCCCAATTCGGTCAGCTGAGCTCCATTGGAACGTACCTGGGTTGCGGAAACCTTCAGGCCAAGTTGCCTGGCTTCGGCTCCGCCGGAGAATCCCAATGGAAAAATTGGGAATAGAGCGCCACCAGTCTTCAGGGTTTTCAAGAAACGGCCGGTTGCCGAATCCTGAAGTACCCCCAAAGGTTGAGTAATCTTTAAATTCCACCCGTCGTGAGTTAATCCCCTTTATTGAGCATCTGCACAACTGGGGTAAGAAGCAGTTGGCTAATGAATACACGGAGAAAAGCTCCTGATCAATTTAGCCCTGCACGCGTCTGCAACTGTAACAAACTATGATTTAATGTGTCTATCCGATATGATTCCAACCCAAACCCGTCTTTATGGCAGCCTGGTTATGCTGATGCTGCTCATAACTTTTCACAGCAACGTATTTAGTCAGGATAAAAAGGCAAAGATCGAAAGTTTGCTAGCCGATGCACACAAACTTGGACAATTTAATGGCAATGTTCTGGTCAAGCAATCCGGTAAGGTGATCTATGAAGGGTCATTTGGACCAGCCCGCCCGAACGGTCCGGCATTAACCAGGGACTATCGCTTCAACATCGGGTCCATCGCAAAGGAGTTCAATGCTGTAGCAATTATGATGCTGCAGGAGCAGGGTAAATTACGTCTGGATGATCCGGTATCGAAATTCCTTCCCGAGCTACCTTCCTGGGCCCAACAGATCCAGGTGCGCAATCTCTTGCAATACACCAGCGGTATTCCAAATAGTAAATGGAATAACATCCATGGGGACGACGATAACCTGGCCTTCTTAAAGACGGTGAACACGCTGGATTTTAATCCGGGTACCGAGTATGCCTATAACAACAATAATGTGTTCATGCAAAGGGAAATCATTTCCCGCGTTAGTGGTATGACTTTCAACGACTTTGTGAGAGAAAAAATGTTAAAACCACTTGGAATTAAACATGCGGTTATCGACCCGACCGATGCAGCAATAATGGTTGCCCGGGCTTACGACAAAACCGGTAAAGAAGATGACCTGACTCCACCGTTTTCAGGATGGACGAACCTAAACCTGAAAGATTTTCTGACCTGGTCGGAGGCACTCCATAGTTTTAAGCTAATCAGCCCGGAGTCGACGGGGAGTTTGGTCATCCCTTTTGCCCCGGGTAATCAAACCGGACTTGGGCATGGCGAGATGCAGGGTGATCAACTGATCCGTCATACCCACGACGGCACCGCAAGAAATTATCAGGCATTACTAATCAGTAAGCAGGATAAGAGGCTGACCATCATCCTTCAGACCAACAATCAACAGAACAACCTGACGCCGATCAGTCGCGCTATAGAAGCCATTCTGGAGAACAAGCCCTACGTTAAGATCAGGAAGTCCTTTCTAAAAACCTATAGTACGCAGATCGAACAGATGGATGCCAAGCAGATCCTGGCTTTGTACGAGCAAACTAAAACACAAGAGCGGGCTGCTTTCAGCTTCGACAGCGAAGACTTGCTTAATGAGGTTGGGTATGCACTCCTTACCCAGAAGAAGATTCCTGATGCCATAGCGGTTTTTAGCTTGAATAGCCGGCTTTTTCCTGCTTCCGCCAATGTCTATGACAGTCTGGGTGAAGCTTATTTCCTTTCAGGCGACAGATCATCCGCTGTAGCGAGTTACAAGAAAGCTTTGTCGCTGGACCCAACGCTGGAGTCGGCTAAGAAAATGATCGTTGAACTGTCGAAGTAGTACTTGTCGTTATAGAACAGGTCTTACCGTTGCTGCCCTAAAGTTCGCTCGATACGTTTATCCGGAATAAACCAAACACATGCAAGTACGGCATATAGAACCGAACTGATGGTTGGAAGGTAGAGTGCCAAAAGTGTTGCAACCGCATAGGTGAGCATGGATAACCTTGCTTTCCAGTCCCGTTGAAAGGCCCGGGAAATCATAGATTCTTTTCCTTCCACTTCAATCACCATAACAACAAGGATATTCCAGGCTACACTGGCCATGAACAAGATAAAGCCATATGCCGCTACCGGTATGGCTTCGGTATGGTGTTCTCCGATCCATGCCGTAGAAAAAGGAAACAGGGACAACCAGAATAACAAATGTAGGTTAGCCCACAGGATCTTACCATTTACGCGTTCCACAGCTTGCCAAAGGTGATGGTGGTTGTTCCAGTAAATGCCAACGTAAATGAAACTTAGTATGTACGCGATAAATTTATGTAACAGCGGGTACAAGTCATTTAGAGAGCCCCCTTCAGGGGCTCTGATCTCTAAGATCATGATTGTAATAATGATGGCCAAAACGCCATCGCTAAATGCTTCCAGTCTTTTTCCGTTCATAAATTCCTACCAAACGAGCGATCATGTTTCCGTTTTCCGCCTGCAAATTAGCCCTTTTATTTCATAAAGAAGCTTAGTAAATCTTGTTGTACCTGCGGGGTATTTTCTTGTACGACCCAGTGTCCGGAATCCTTTATGATGGATTCATGTACATCGCTAGCGACAAGCCTGGCATGAGCAGCAAGGAAAGCACCTGCAAAATGATCTGAACCCATGGCCAATACAGGCATCTGGAGCTTATTCTTAGCCAGCTCTACATTATCCCTGGCGTCCTGGTCAAACTGTCCGAACCAATGAAAAGCACCCGTGGTGGCACCTGGAACGGAATAGGCCCGGATAAACTCATCGATTTCTGCTCTGGTAAAGGCATTTTTTTGATACCCAACAGTCGGCCAGAAGTCTGTAAAAAACAGTCCGACTTTCCCCGAGACGATTTCTCCCGAATGTGGCTGTCCGAAAAAGCCGAACCACCAGGCCTGGGCTTTCACCTGGCTCCATACGGGTTCTATTCCGGGCAGTAAAGCGTCCATCAAAGCCAGTTTTTTCACATCATCCGGGAACTGTGCTGCATAGGCGTAAGCCACCATCAAGCCGATATCGTGGCCGGCCAGGTTGATGTGATTGAATCCCAGCTTCTTCATAAGCTCGTGCATATCGACGGCCATATTCTTTTTATCATATCCACCATCCGTTTTTTGGGATTCCCCGACGCCGCGGAGATCGGGTGCAATAACCGTGAAATGCTTGGACAGCTCAGGCAAAAGGCGGTTCCACATGTACCAGTTTTGTCCGAAGCCGTGGACGAGCAGCAGCGGGTCGCCTTTTCCGCCAATGACATAATGAATCTTTACGCCATTCACGGTTGCAAACTCGTGCTTGAAATTAGCTGGTGGATTGGCTGGGCCCGGGGCTGCCGACAAACTGCCGGTCAACATTGTAAACACGACGGCCAGAACCAGGCATTTGGTTTTTTCTACTGTTCTCATGACTATATATATTTATGTCTGACGATGTAGTTGGCTGCAAACTGCAACCGAGAGCGTAGGAATTTTAATCCTTCTCCAAAGGACTATAGCGGATGATTTGGTTTTGAATAGGTGGAAGGCTTTTTAGATAAACGTAAATGGCTTCGAGATCCTGATCTTTCATCCCTCCATACATAACCCATGGCATAGGTGTATTGATCTGTTTAACGGAAACAGCTGCGGGCTTGTAATCAGCCGCGGTATACAATTTAAACCTTTTGAGAAATTGCGGCTTTGTCCACCCATGAAGACCGGTGGCTTTATCAAATGTAATATTGGGCGAGCGCACGATACCAGCAGGTTGATGAAATTCCATGCCACCGCCAAATTCAGTCCCTTTGATCACACTTCCCTTGTCTGTCTGACTGTGACATTCTACACAACCGGCCGCGTTGACCAGGTATGCACCATAAAGCACGGAGTCTTTCGGCAGCGGCTTTTTCACGAAATCAGGCTTTTGGGGCATGGTGTTTATGATGAAGTTAACGGGAAAGTTGGCCTTGGACACGGGTATGCTCTTGTCGACCGGCTCTAACGTTCTGATGTAGGCAATAATATCGTAGATATCTGCTTTGTCCATTTTTCCAAACCGATGGCTAGCCATAATCGGGAAGAGTGCCCGGCCATCTTTCGAAACGCCAGCTGTAACGGCACGGAAGATTTCGCCATCTGTCCAATTGCCCAGGGCGCTGGGCGTAATGTTTGGCGCATAGAACGTTCCGGGAAATCCCATCTTTTCGTTGAATACCTCGCCGCCGGCACCAAGCCCCGTGGCTGCCATCGGGCCAGCGAATAAGGACCAGTCTCGTTTACTATGGCAATCCATGCAAACGGTAACATGGTTGGCTAAGTAGCGGCCATTTTCAATCCTTTCGGACGTCCTTTCTACTTTGAGATGGGGTGGCGGGTCAGATTTTGGAAGTGCGAATTTCAAGTAAGCTCCGCCTGCAAATAGCAACAATACGAAAACACCGATAAGGAGGACGACAATTCTAAAAGCCTTCATAGATGATGGG
>Ga0157371_10002121_pt1 | contig 19315 bp, 16 predicted proteins | sample C45metaG_FD_113462 | JGI IMG/M metagenome (GOLD analysis project Ga0157371, IMG submission 113462) | Corn rhizosphere microbial communities from Kellogg Biological Station, Michigan, USA - C4-5 metaG | ecosystem: Host-associated > Plants > Roots > Rhizosphere > Soil | place: USA: Michigan...
GGCCGCGTTTGCCGCGATCTTGGTCAGCGTGTTCTTCACCACGGCGTAAGTTGCGTTCTCACTGATGCTCTTTCGCAGCGTCTTCAGCTGCGCAACGGTGAGGCCGCGGTACTCGGTGAGCAAAACAGCGGTCGAGTTACGGAAGAGTTCCGTAAGCTCGGCAACCGAAGCTTCCTTGTTCGCCATGTGGCTCCTCAATTTCGTTAGTGCGTCGTGCCCGAACGGGCACCAGCCTCGGCCTCTAGGACAGGCCGCCCACGAAAAAAGCTCCGGCGCAAGCGCACGGAGCTGGAGTCTTGTTCGAAGACATCTACTTCACACACCTGCGCGGGCCTCGCTCGTAAGCGAACTTCGTCCAGCGGCGCATTTCTGCACACGCCGGAAACCAGCGGTCTTTGGCTCCGTCCAGACTACGGGATGCGCGTGGGTGGCGCAAACCAGCCCTACTTCGAGGCGGCCGGCGGTGGTGTCGGAGCCTTCTTCGGTGCGGGTTTCTTCGACACGATCTTCTTCGGTGCAGGCTTTGCCGCAGTGCTGCTCGCGGCCGCGGCCTTCGCCTGAACCTGCTTCGCCGAGGCGATCCCTGCCGGTGCGGGTTTCGCTTCGACAGGCTCGGCGAACGAGGGTTTCGCGGGTGAGATCTTGCGCGGGACGGCCTTTCGGGGCTTCGGCCTGACGGCGTCCGGTTCGGGGTCCAGCTCGAAGGCGCGCTTCGGCCTGGCCGGAGCCGGGGGTGCTTCGGCGGGCTCGGCGGCCGGGGTGTCGGCGGCCGGGGCATCCGCATCCGCTGGACCGTTGCGGCGCTTGCGGCCGGGCAGCAGGATGAAGACGGCCAGCAGGATCACGACGGCGCCGAGCGTGATGCCCGCGATCAGCAGACCGGGGTTGGTCGCGGTCTGCGGCGGTGCCGCCGGAGCGGCATTGGCGCGCAGGATCGTCTGGTACTCGGCGGGGGTGAGCGGGCCGGTCGTCTTCGAGGTTCCGACGACGAGCGGCGTCAGAGTCGTCCCATCGGTGGCGAACCAGGCCTGTTGCGCGGCGTCGTCGATGAGCAGGGTGTCTTTGGGCGCCCGGCCGAGAGCGTCGACCAGGGCCCTGCCCCGGGAGAAGTCGGCCAGCTCGACGACGCTGCTGCCGGGGTTGATCCACACGGCGGCGAGCCCGAGGATGGTGCCGCTCTTGGCGGTGACCGGCGCGATCCAGGTATTGGTGAGCTCGGTGGGCGTATCCGTCTTCTTGCCGGCGAGGAAGTCGGGAGTCCAGGCCAGGAGCCGGTGGATGGTGCCGACCTTGGTGGTGTCGTCGAAGGCGGCATCCGTGCCCGTCCCGGCCCCGTACAGGTCGGCGAGACGGGGGACCAGGCCCGTGGCGAAGTAGGCCGCGACGTCCTCGGGGACGGGCGGCTCGGCCGCACTCGCCGCCTGCCCGGCGGACGCGCCGCCCACCAGGGCGGCCAGGAGCACGAGCACGACCCGGCCTGCACCGCGAGCGCGGCGCGGCGCGGGCACGCGCGGTTCCGACTCGCGCAGCTCAGACATGATCGCGCCAGGAGTGCTTCGGATCGTAGCCGAGGATGCGGCGGGCCTTGTCGATGGAGAGCAGCGTCTCGTGCTCGCCCAGCTCGCGGGTCACCTCGACGGCGGGGAACACCTCGGCGGCGAGGCTTGCGCTGGAGCGGCTCATCACGGTGTCCGCAGCGGCGATGATGAACCTGTCGAAGCCGGGTCGGCGGACTTCGAGCGCGAGCGCGATGGCCTGTGCGCCGTCCCTCGCATCGATGTAGCCCCAGGCGTTCCAGCTGCGGAGCCTCGGGTCGGCCTCGAAGGACGGGAACTCGGCATAGTCATCCGGAACCATCACGTTGGAGAACCGCAGCGCGGTGATGCTCAGCTCCGGATCCCAGCGCACGAGCTTGGAGGCGAGCTCCTCCTCCAGGTGCTTGGTGAGCGAGTAGACGCTCTCTGGACGGGTCGGATACTCCTCGTCGACCGGGAAGTACGGGGGCGGGGTGGTGTCGAAGGGGAGGCCGAGCACGGTCTCGCTGGAGGCGTAGACGATGGTCTTGATGCCGGCCCGACGAGCCCCCTGGAACACGTTGAAGGTCGCGGGCATGTTGTTGTGGAAGGTCTGCGAGTCGGCCATCAACCCGGGAGCCGGGGAGGCGGCGAGGTGCACGACCGCATCGAGACCGTCGTGACGGTCGTTGATGCCGAACAGGGCATCCACCGTCTGTCCGTAGTCGGTGAAGTCGACTCGGGTGAAGCCGGAGCCTCTCGGGCCCGTGGCATCGAGGGCAATAACGCTGTGGCCGGAATCGCGAAGGCACTGGACGACGACGCCGCCCAGCTTCCCATGTCCGCCCGTAACCGCAATCTTCATTCGGGTCCTTTGCAGTGTGTGGCTACAGTCATTTTGACACGGGCGTGGATGAACCGGTCACCCCCGCGCAGGGCCCCTCCCGCAAAGCGTGCGTTCGGCTCGCTCAGGCCTCTTCCCTCGGGGGAAGGGGAGCGAGGGGGAGTTCGACGCGGAACATCGTGCGGCCGGGCGAACTCTCGACCACGACCGTGCCGCCGTGGCCCGCGACCACGGCGTGCACGATCGCGAGTCCGAGGCCGGTGCTGCCCGCGGCACGGGAGCGGGAGCCGTCGCCGCGGGCGAAACGCTCGAACAGCACCGGCTGGAGGTCTTCGGGGATGCCGGGGCCGTCATCCGTCACCGTCAGGATCGCGCGCGCCGGCCGTGTCTCCCCGGAAGCCGGCTCGGCCAGCGACCCGGCCGCCGATTCCGCCGCGCTGCCGAGCGACACCTGCACCCTCGTGGATGCCGGCGTGTGCACCCGCGCGTTCGCCAGCAGATTGGCCACCACCTGGTGCAGCCGCGAGGCGTCGCCGAGCACCGTGACCGGCTCATCCGGCAGCTCGAGCGACCACTCGTGATCGGGGCCCGCAGCGTGCGCGTCGCCGACTGCGTCGATCAGCAGTCGGGACAGGTCGACGGGCTTGCGGTCCAGGTCGCGGCCCTCGTCGAGCCTCGCGAGCAGCAGCAGGTCTTCCACGAGCGAGGTCATCCTCGTCGCCTCGGACTCGACCCTGCCCATCGCGTGGACGACGTCCTCCGGCAGCTCGTAGTTGCCGCGCCTGGTCAGCTCCGAGTAGCCGCGGATCGAGGCGAGCGGCGTGCGTAGCTCGTGGCTCGCGTCCGCCACGAACTGCCGCACCTTGCGCTCGCTCGCCTGCCTCGCGGTGAGGGCGGATGCGACGTGCCCGAGCATCCGGTTGATGGCGGCGCCGACCTGGCCGACCTCGGTCCTCGGGTCGGCATCCGACTCCGGAACCCGCACCGCGAGCGCCACCTCGCCGCGGTCGAGCGGGAGCTCGGCCACCCCGGTCGCCGTGGCGACGACCCGCTCGAGCGGGCGAAGGGTCACCCGCACGATCCAGGCGCCGATGAGCGCCGCGGCGAGGAGGCCGAGCAGGGTCACGACCACGATGTACAACGCGAGCCGGGCGACGGTGGCCTCCACCTCGGCGAGCGGGAGCGCGGTGACCACGCGGACCCCGCCGTTGTACTCGACGGCGACCGCCCTGAAGTCTCCCAGCGAACCGCCGAGATCGACCGTGGTGGCCTCGCCCGTGGACGGCACGCTCGCGAGCGGCCTGCTCTCGGCAGCGGACAGCGGCTGGGGCGTTCCGGCCTGGTCCTTCTGCAAGCCGATGACGGTGCTCCCCGAGACGACTCCGATCACCGTGTCCGGCGCCTGGCGGTTGAAGGTCAGTTGCAGGCTCCCCTGGGAGAAGTCCTGCGAGCGCAGGCCGCCCTGCAGCGACCCGGGAGGGCCGAACCCGTTCTGCGAGCGGCCGTTCGCCTGGCCGAGCTGCTGGTCCAGGCGCTCCATGAGCGAACTCTGCAGCACGACCACGCTCACCGTGCCGATCACGATCGCGACCGCCGCGAGCAGTCCGACGACGACGAGCACGAGCCGACGCCGCAGAGACCAGCGCGGGCGAACGGGCCGGGGCATCCTCCGGAGCCGGGCGGTCATCCGCTGCAGGAGGGTCATCCGGCGGCCTTGAGCAGGTAGCCGACCCCGCGAACCGTGTGGATCATGGGGGCGGTGCCCGCGTCGATCTTCTTGCGCAGGTAGGAGATGTAGATCTCGACGATGCTGGAGCGCCCGCCGAAGTCGTAGCTCCACACCCGGTCGAGGATCTGCGCCTTGCTCATCACCCTGCGGGGGTTGCGCATCAGGAAGCGCAGCAGCTCGAACTCGGTCGCGGTCAGCTCGATCGCCCGACCGGCACGCTCGACCTCGTAGCTCTCCTCGTCGAGCACGAGGTCGCCCACCCGCAGGATCGGGTCGACCGTGTCGGTGATGACGACGGTGGAGCGGCGGATGAGCCCGCGCAGCCTGGCCACCAGCTCCTCGAGGCTGAACGGCTTGGTGACGTAGTCGTCTCCCCCGGCGGTCAGTCCGGCGATGCGGTCGTCGAGGGAGTCCTTGGCGGTGAGGAAGAGGATGGGGGTGTCGCGCCCACCGTCCCGCAGCCGCTTCAAGACCTGCAGCCCGTCGATGTCGGGCAGCATGATGTCGAGCACCACGACATCCGGCTGGAACTCGCGGATGACGGACAGCGCGGTGTGGCCATCGCCCGCGGTGCGCACCTCCCAGCCCTCGTAGCGCAGGGCCATGCCCAGCAGGTCGCTGAGCGATGCCTCGTCGTCGACGACGACGACCCGCACCGGAGTTCCATCGGCGCGGAGGAGCTTGGGAACCATCTCCGAAGAGGACGGGATGCGGGCGGAATCGGTGGTCACGCTCCTATCTACTACCACCACCCTTGGAGATTCCTATGAGCGTTGCCGACGCCGCCTGAGAGCTTCCGCGGCGGCGGCAACCCACAATCGACTCGCAGTCCATTCATACGTTTTTCATAGCGTGTGCGACCATCTTGTGCTCATGCAGTTGAGCAAGCACGCGATCCTGAACGGTTCCCTCAGCGTCGTCGTGGTGGCGGCGGTCGCCGGGGCGTACTTCGTCATCAACCCTCCGACCGCCTCCACCGCGAGTTCCGCGACCCAGCTCACCGCCACGGTGCAGCAGGGGACGGTGAGCAACACCATCACCGCGAGCGGGGCGACCGCCGCGGCGAACGAGGTCGTCGCATCCTTCCCCGTCTCCGGCACCATCGCCTCCGTGGGCGTCGCCCTCGGCCAGACGGTCGCGGCCGGCGCCACCCTCGGAACCCTCGATCCCGCACCGCTGCAGCGCACGGTCAACGAGGCGCAGACCCAGTACAACAACGCGGCCGCCGCGCTCTCCGACGCCAAGTCCGCCCTCGCCGCCGCGGCGACGCCCAGCACGACGACGGGTGGCGACGGATCGGGCGGGGCGAGCACCGCGGCGCAGTCCGAGAACAACGCGAAGGCCGCGGTCAGGACGGCCCAGGCGCAACTGCAGACCGCATCCGACAACCTCGCCACGGCCAAGGCCAACCTGGCGGGCACCACCCTCACCGCACCCATCGCGGGGCTCGTGGTCGCGGTGAACGGCACCGTCGGCGCCTCGAGCGGGTCGGGGTCGTCGGGCGGATCTTCGGGGTCGGGCGCTTCGACGGGCTCGGCGACCGGGTCGAGCTCCGGGTTCGTCACCATCGCCGACGTGTCGTCGATGACCGTGACCGCGAACATCGCCGAGGCGGACATCGCCTCCGTGGTCGTCGGCCAGGCGGCGACGGTCACCTTCCCGGCGATGACCGGGGTGAGCGCGAAGGCGAAGGTCACGGCGATCGCGCCGACCGCGACCTCCAGCAACTCGGTGGTCACCTACGCGACCACGATCACCCTGGACAGCATCCCCGAGGGTCTCCGGCTCGGGCAGACGGCATCCGTCTCGATCACCACCAAGTCGTCCGCCGCCACCGCCCTCTACGTGCCGACCGCGGCGATCAGCACCGCGAACGGCGTCTCGACCGTGAAGGTGGTCGACGCGAAGGATCCGAGCAAGACGACGGCGGTCACCGTGACGCTCGGCGTCGTCGGCAACACCGGAACCGAGATCAAGACCGGGCTCAAGCTCGGCGAGACCATCGTTCTCGGCACCGTCGCTGCCACGACCGGCAGCACCGGAACGGAAGGCAGCACCAACCGCCGCAACGGTTTCGGCGGCACCGGCGGCTTCATCGGCGGAGGCGGGACCGGCGGCACTTTCCGGGGAGGCAACGGATGACCGACCTCGCTCCCACGGACCTCGCGTCCGCCGTGCGGACGCCCGTGCTCGAGTTGCACGAGATCCACCAGGTCTACGGGACCGGCGACGCTGCGGTGCACGCCCTCCGGGGAATCGATCTCGCGGTGGCCGAGGGCGACTACCTCGCCATCATGGGGCCGTCCGGCTCGGGGAAGTCCACGCTCATGAACCTGCTCGGCTGCCTCGACGTCGCCTCGCACGGCACGTACACGCTCGCCGGGAACGACGTGAGCACCCTCGACGAGAACGCGCTCGCCCGCATCCGCAACCGGCAGATCGGCTTCATCTTCCAGTCGTTCAACCTGGTGCCGCGGATGTCGGCCCTCGGCAACGTGGAACTCCCGCTGGTCTACGGCAGGGTCGGCCGGGCGGAGCGCAAGCGCCGCGCGCTCGAAGCCCTCGACACCGTCGGACTCGCCGATCGCGCCGACCACGAGCCGCAGGAGCTCTCCGGCGGCCAGCAGCAGCGGGTCGCCATCGCCCGCGCGCTCGTCACCTCCCCCACCCTCGTGCTCGCCGACGAGCCGACCGGCAACCTCGACAGCGCCTCGACCGACGAGATCCTCCGGATGTTCGAGCTGCTCGCGAGGGACGGCCGCACCATCGTCGTCATCACCCACGAGCAGCACGTCGCCGAGCAGGCCCACCGTGTGCTGACCATCGCCGACGGAACGATCACCTCCGATCGGGTCTCCGAGTCGCGCCGGCCGTCGCCCGAGAGTCGACCGAAGGGCAGGCGAGAGTCGTGAGCTTCGCCGAGATGCTGCTCTCCGCCCTCCGGGGGATCGCGTCGAACAAGCTGCGGTCGATCCTGACGCTGCTCGGGGTGATGATCGGCGTCGCATCCGTCATCCTGCTGCTGGCCGTCGGCAACGGCTCGGCGCAGCAGGTGAATGCCGCCATCTCGGACCTCGGCACGACGACGCTCACCGTGCGGGCGTCCGGCGGCGGCTTCGGAGGCGGTTCGGGCAGTGGAGCGGCAAGCGCGGCCGGATCGGACAAGACCATCACGCGGACGGTCGGCGAGCAACTCGCGGCGGCAAAGCTGGGCCATGTCCACAGCGTCATCCCCGAGGTGAACACGAGCCTCACCGTGTCGGGTGCGGGCACCTCGCAGACCTCGATCACCGTGCTCGGCACGACCCCCGACTACTTCACGGTCGGCACGAACAAGGTCGGGTCGGGTGCGGCGTTCACGGACGCCGACGTGACGACCTCGGCGAAGGTCGCGGTGATCGGGCAGACGCTCGCGAGCGAGCTCTTCCCCACCGGCTCGGCGCTCGGTCAGCAGATCTCGGTCGACGGCACCCCGTTCAGCGTCGTCGGCATCCTCTCCCAGCAGGGCAGCGTGGGCTTCAACGACCCGAACTCGGTGGTCATCGCGCCGATCAGCCGCGTGCAGGACTCGTTCACCGGATACGGAGCAGTCAGCTCGCTCACCGTCGAGGCGACGAGCTCCGACGACGTCACCGCGGCGCAGGGCGAGCTGGAGATCATGCTCAACCAGCTGCTCGGGGTGAAGGACACCGCGGACGAGCCGTACACCATCGTCAACCAGAGCTCGCTGCTGGCCACCGCCGCGACCAGTGCGGCGAGCTTCACCGCGCTGCTCGGGGCCGTCGCCGCCATCAGCCTCCTGGTCGGCGGCATCGGGGTGACCAATGTGATGCTCGTGACGGTCACCGAACGCACCAGGGAGATCGGCATCCGCAAGGCGCTCGGCGCGACCCGGGGCGCCATCCTCGGGCAGTTCCTGGCCGAGGCCGCGACCCTCACCCTGCTCGGCGGAATCCTCGGCGTGATCGCCGCCCTCATCGGCGCCCAGTTGCCGCTGGGCGGAACGCAGCCCGTCATCCTCGCCTTCTCCATCCCCCTCGCCCTCGGCGTCTCCGTCGCGATCGGAGTCTTCTTCGGCGTCTACCCTGCGGCCCGCGCCGCGGCGATGAGCCCGATCCAGGCGCTGCGGGCCGTGTGACCCCCACCATTTCCAGCCCTTCTCGAACGAAAGAAGAACACCATGTCCGACCCGGTAGACCCCACACCCGCTCCAACGGCCGCCCCGCCCGCACCGACACCGACACCGGCACCGAGGCGCAAGCTGCGCTGGATCACCCCCACCCTCGCCATCGTCGCAGCGCTCGCCATCGGCATCGCGGGCGGCGTCCTGATCGGCCGCAGCGGAGCATCCGCGAACCGGGGCGACTTCGCCCGCGGGCAGTTCGGATCTGGCCAGTTCGGATCCGGCCAGGGAGGCGGACAGCAGGGCGGTGGCGGCTTCGCCGGCGGCGGCTTCACCTCGGGAACGATCGTCTCGATCGACGGGACCACCATCACGGTCAAGACCGCGGACGGAACGCAGAAGACCATCACCACGAGCAGCGACACCAAGGTCACCAAGACCTCGGCGAGCAGCGTCGACGCTCTCGAGAAGGGCGAGACGATCACGGTGATCGGCCAGGCCGGCTCCGATGGCGACGTGGCGGCCACCACGATCTCCGAGGGCGCCGCCGGGCTGCGGGGCGGCTTCGGCCGGGGCGGCGCCAACGCGACGCCGCCGGCATCCGACTCGGGCAACTAGTCCGGCGCTTCGACGAGCCCAGCGGCCGTTTCGTCCCCCGCGCCTGTCGAAGGGAAGCGGCCGCACCCCGCACAATGGAGGGGTGACCCTGCAGCCGACCCTCCCCCTGTGGGCGGAGCCGGCCCCGGACCACCGAGACCGCATCGTCGCCCACTCCGAAGACCGGGTGGCCTGGCTCCGCGCCCGCAGCAGGGGCATCACCGCAACGGATGTCGCCAAGCTCACGAGCGCCCACTCCGTGCAGGTCGTCGCGATAGAGAAGCTGCACGGCAGCAGCTTCGGCGGCAACGCGTACACCGACTACGGCCGCGAACGTGAGCCCGCGATCGCCCGCTGGGTGAAGGCGCACCACGGAATCGACCCCAGCACGGCGCTGTTCCACGCGGCCGGGATCCCGGAGCACCTTGCGACGCCGGACGGGGTGTCCGCGGGCGCGAACGGCACGCTCGAGCTCGCGGAGATCAAGACGACGAAGACGGCTTGGCGCAGCATCCCGCGCTCCTACCTCCGCCAGGTCTGGTGGCAGCAGTACGTCCTGGGCGCCGAGCGCACACTGCTCGTCTGGGAGCAGCACGACAACTTCGTGCCGGTGAACGCGGAGCCGGAATGCCGCTGGATCGAGCGGGACGAGAACGAGATCCACCACCTGGTCGGGCTCGCCAACCGAGTGCTGGAGCTCGTCGCCCGCGAGCGCCGCGACTAGGCGTTCCCTTCGGCTTCACCGGACGGCATACCGCCGTTACCAGATCGACACACTCTTTTTTGCTGATCAGTGGCTCATTCCAAATTACGAATGCTCATTGCCGTGACCAATATGACCTAAAGGTTGACCGTGTTCCGGGCCGGGCTCGAACATGAGCCAAGCGTCACAGCTACTTCCATCACACAAAGGAGTGAGAAATGATTGGTTTTTCCACGGCTAATTCCGGTTCGCGTTTCCGGTGGCGTGTGGCCGGCATCGCGGCCCTGACCGCCGTCACCACCGTCGCAGCCCTGGTCGGATGCAGCAGTCCGTCGACGAGCGAAAAACCCGCCGCATCCGGAACCGCCGGAGAGCCGAGCTACTACCCCGCCGACTACTCCAAGATCATCGCCACCTCGAAGAAAGAGGGCGGCACCCTCACCATCTACTCGAACACCGACCAGGAGAACTGGGCGCCGATCCTGCGCGACTTCCAGGCGAAGTACCCGTGGATCACGGTGTCCGCAGACAACCTGGACAGTGACGAGGTGTTCCAGCGGCAGCTCAGCGAGATGGCCACGGGCAACGCTCCTGCCGACATGCTGGTCTCCAATGCCGTGCAGGCCTGGTCGAGCTACGCATCCAAGCCGGGAACCCTGATGGACTACACCTCGCCCGAGATGCAGAAGCTGCCGAAGTTCGCCCAGCTGATGCCGGGCGTCGCGGCGATGTCCCTCGACCCGGTGGGCATCGCCTACAACACCTCGCTGATGCCGAAGGCGCCGACGAGCATCGCCGACCTCGGCAAGGTGATCGCCGCCGATCCGGGCAAGTACCAGGGCAAGATCACCACCCGCGACGTGAATGGAGCCTGGGGCTTCTCGGTCTCCGACGCGTTCGCGGCGGAGAGCCCCAAGGCCTGGTCCACCCTCGCCAAGGTCCTGCCCTCCGCACGGCCCGAAACCTCATCCGGCACGCAAAAGGAGAAGATCCTCTCCGGCGAGTACCTCGCGGGCTTCTTCATCAGCTCGGCGGTCGGCTACCCGGCCGAAGCGCAGAGCGGAGGGCTGCTGAAGTTCGTGCTCCCGAAGGACGGAACCGTCGTCCTCGGCCGCGGCATCGGCATCACCCCCAAGGCGCCGCATCCCGCCACCGCGAAGCTGTTCCTCGACTTCGTCCTCTCCGAGGCGGGTCAGAACGCGGTCGCAGAGGGCGGCCTCAGCTCCTACCGCGACAACGTCAAGCTCACCGAGGGGCGTCACACCTACCAGGAGGTCGAGAAGCTCGCAGGCAAGGACGGAATCATCCGCGTGCCGTACGAGGTCGTCTCCGAGTCGGACGTCAACAGCTTCGTCTCGAAGTGGGACGGGATGCTCGGTAAGTAACATGCAGTTCACAATCAGGCAGGCCGAGCAATGACACTCCTCCGCACGAGAAGCCAGAAGAAGTTGCCGGACAGCCGCTCCACCCTGCCGGCGCCGAAGTACCCTCGGGTCTTCGGCGTCGGCCGGGACCGGATCGTGCAATATGCCGTCTTCGGCATCCTGGCGGTCTTCGTGATCGCGCCGATCGCGCCGATCCTCTACCAGTCGTTCCGCGACCAGCCGCTGTACGCGGCCACCGGGCTGTTCACGGTCGGCAACTACGTCCACCTGTTCACGGATGCCGGCTTCGGCCAGGTCATCCTGAACACGACCATCTTCGCGGTGGGCACCACGGTTCTGACGCTGGTCATCGCCATCCCCATGGCGGTCCTGGTCGTGCGCACCCGGCTGCCGTTCGGCCGGCTCCTCGGCCTCTCGATGCAGTGGCCGTTCTTCATCTCCTCGCTGATCCTCGGCTTCGGCTGGATCACGCTGTACGGGCCGGCCGGCTTCGTCAGCGTGCAGTTCCGCCAGTTGTTCGGATTCGTGCCGTGGGACCTCTACTCTCTCGGGGGCATGGCCGTGACCGAGGCGGTCGGCCTCGCCCCCATCGCCTACGTCTTCTGCGTGAACGCGCTGCGCCAGTCGGATGCCTCGCTCGAGAGCGCCGCGCGGGTGTGCGGCGCCGGGCCCATCCGCATCCTGTTCAGCGTGATCGTGCCCATGCTCCGCCCGCCGATCGTGTACAGCTCGATCCTCATCTTCAGCATGTCGCTCGAAACGCTGAGCGTGCCGCTGCTGTACGGCACGCCGGTGCGGATCCAGGTCTTCTCGACCTTCCTCTACACCAACGGACTGCAGTCGATCAGACCCGACTACGGAATCCTCGGGGCGGCATCGACGATCATCCTCGTCGTCACGATCGCGACGGTCGCCATCCAGGCCAAGGTGCTGAAGAACGCCCAACGCTTCATCTCGGTGCGCGGCAAGGCCGTGCGGCCCCGCCTGCTCGAGCTCGGCTGGATCAGGTGGGTCGCCGCAGTGGCAATCGTCGTCTACGTGATCTTCGGTGCGCTCCTGCCGATCTTCGGACTCTTCTTCCGCTCGTTCACGATGATCTTCACCCCGCTCCAGAACCCGTTCCAGAGCCTCACCCTGAGCAACTACCAGCGGGTCTTCACCTTCCCCGTCTACGTGCAGTCGATCACCAACAGCCTCACCATCGCGGCGGTGGGCGCCGTGCTGGTCAGCATCCTGGCGCTGCTCGCCGTCCTCGTCGCGAGGCGATCCCCGTTCCGTTTCGCGCGGAGCGTCGAGTACCTCGCCCTGATACCCCAGGCGATCCCCGGGATCATCGTGGGCATCGGCTTCTTCTGGGCGTTCGCGCTGTTCCCCGGCGGCAACGTCCTCCAGGGCACGCTGATGGCCGTGATCATCGCGTTCGGGCTGCGCGCCCTCCCCACCGCGTTCGGCTCGATCGCCCCGGCGATCATGCAGATCGGACACGAGCTGGACGATGCCGCGCGAACCTCGGGTGCCGATTGGCTGGGTGCGTTCTTCCGCATCCTGCGCACGCTGCTGCGCCCGGCCTTCGTCGGCGCGATCATCCTGGTCTTCGTCACGATGATCAAGGAGTACTCCGCAGCCCTGTTCCTCTCCTCGGCCAACACCGGGGTCATCGGAACCACGATGCTCGACCTCTGGGTGCAGGGCAACACCGGCTCGGTCGCCGCCCTCGCCACGATCCAAATCGCCATTACCGCCGTGTTCGTCGCCGTGGCGAGCATGTTCATGAAGGGACACGCGGATGCCTGAAGTACACGTCTCACGACTCTCGAAGCAGTTCGGCGACGTCGCCGTGCTCAACGACATCGACTTCACCATCAAGGAGGGCGAGTTCTTTACGCTGCTCGGACCGAGCGGATGCGGCAAGTCGACGACCCTGAACTGCATCGCCGGCCTCGAAGCCCCGTCGTCGGGCTCCATTACCGTCGGCAACGTCCCCTTCGTCGACACGGCCAGGAGGCTCAACGTGCCGACCGAGGAGCGCAACCTCGGCATGGTGTTCCAGTCCTACGCGCTGTGGCCGCACATGACGGTGCAGCAGAATCTCGTCATGCCGCTGTCGATCCGCAAGGCTTCCAAGGAGGAGAAGGCGACACGCATCCACGATGCGCTCGACAAGGTGGGCCTCGCCCACCTCAAGGACCGCTACCCGCACCAGCTCTCCGGCGGCCAGCAGCAGCGCGTCGCGCTGGCGCGCGCGCTGGTCTACTCGCCCTCGGTCCTGCTGCTGGACGAACCGCTGTCGAACCTCGACGCGAAGCTGCGCGAGCAGGCGCGGGCCTGGCTGAAGCGCCTGCAGGTGGATCTCGGCATCACGACCATCTACGTGACCCACGACCAGGACGAGGCGCTCTCGCTCAGCGACCGGATCGCCGTGATGTTCGACGGGCAGATGACCCAGATCGGCACCCCGGTCGAGATCTACGAGTCGCCCGCAACGGCGGGCGTTGCCGCCTTCGTGGGCAGCTGCAACTTCTTCACCGGCAAGCTCGAGGGAAAGAACGGCCGGATCGCGCGGGTGCGACTCGACAACACCGGGCTCGTCGTGAAGGTCGGCAGCGAGCTGGCGCTCACACCCGGGGACGCCGTCACGGTCGCCGTGCGCCCGGAGCGCCTGACGATCGCGCCCGCCACGGCGGATGTGACGGGGGAGAACGTTCTCGACACCTCGGTGTTGACCCGGTCCTATGTGGGCTCCCGCTACGAGTACGGCCTGCGGCTCGGAAACAACGTCGTGCAGGTGATCTCGCCGAACGGAGGGCTCGACGGAGACGTGAGACTCGTCTTCGAACCCGACGATGCCCTGCTCTACGCCGGAGCGGCGATTCCCTCTGCGGAGGCGCAAGAGCTGATGACGGTGGCGTCGTGATCACCGATCCCCCCTCGTCCACCCGATGAGCACGGGGCGACGGCCCCGGGCCACCCTGTTCGTCCTGGCCCATGCCGTGGTGATCCAGCTCATCACCTTCGCCATGCGCCCGACCCTCTCCTACGCGGTGCTGGACGTGGGCGGCTCGCCCGCACTGCTCGGTGTCGTCGTGGCGGCGTTCGCCGTGCCCGCACTCCTCCTCGCCCTGCCCGCCGGCCACGTCATCGACCGGATCGGCGAGCGCCCCTCGCTCCTGGTCGGCGCGGGTGCGCTCATCGCGGCCGCGCTGATCGCGACGCTCGCCAGGAACTCGGTCTGGGCGCTGCTGCTGGCCACGATGCTGCTCGGCGTCGGCCATCTCCTGTCGGTGATCGGGGAGCAGGCGATCGTCGCCAACACGACGAGCCGCGGCCAGTATGACTCCAGGTTCGGGCACTTCACCTTCGCCTCGGCGATCGGCCAGACCGCGGGCCCCCTCCTCCTCGCCCTGCCCGGCGGCACCGTCGAAACCCCGCCGGTGGAACTCATCTTCATCCTGTGCGGCGCCTTCGGCATCGTCCTGCTGGCAATCTCCGTCTTCGTCAGGAGCTCCCCGCACGTGCACGTCGAGAGCCGTCCGCGGATGCTCTCGTCCGCGCTCTCGCTGTTGCGAACCCGGGGTCTGCCCAGGGCGCTCATCGCCGGGAGCATCGTGCTGGCATCCGTCGACCTGTTCCTCGCCTACCTGCCGGCGCTCGGCCACGACCGGAAGATCGCGGCGGTCCTGATCAGCGCGATGCTCGTCGTCAGGTCGATGTTCTCGATGTTCTCCCGGCTGTTCCTGGGCCCCATGGTGCGGGTCTTCGGACGCAAACGCCTCATGGTGTGGACGATCGCGATCTCGGCGGTCGTCCTCATCTGCTTCGCCGCTCCGCTGCCCGCGGCCGCGCTGATGGTGCTCTCGGCCGTCTACGGCTTCGCCATCGGAACCTGCCAGCCGATCACGATGTCGTGGATCTCCGAGCTCGCGACGCCGGGCTCCCGGGGCCTCGCGATGTCGCTCCGGCTCGCCAGCAACCGGCTGGGTCAGACGGTGCTGCCCTCGCTCCTCGGAACGGTCGCGGCCGCGACGGGCGCCGCGGGAGTCCTCGTCGCGACCGGGATCGTGCTGTTCGGCGGCGCCTGGTCGGGTGCTGCCGTCGGCGAAGTCCTCGGCGAGGCCGGGAACGACGATGGTGCGCCAGATGCGATCTGACGACCGCATCCATTTTGTCCGGCAGACTGGAAGGGTGCGCCGGTCGATGACGCTGCGTGTGCAGCTTCTGCTCCTCCAGGTCGCCATCGTGCTCATCACGGTGGTGGGGACCGGGGCCGTGGCCAGCTTCCTGCAGGAACAGCAGCTTCGCGACGGTTATCGGGACAGGATGACCGCGGTCGCGCAGTCCGTTGCGGCACTGCCCTCGGTCGTGACCGCGTTCGGCGACAGCGACCCGAGTAAGACGATCCAGCCGATCGCCGAGGCGATCCGCAAGGCCTCCAATGTGACCTATGTGGTGGTGACCAACAGCGAGGGCATCCGCTATTCGCACCCCGACCCGAGCCGCATCGGGAAGCACGTCTCCACCGACCCGGGCATCGCGCTCCTGGGCCAGACCTACGTCGGAACCCAGACCGGCACGCTCGGGGAGTCCTGGCGGGTCAAGGTGCCCATCTTCGACAGCGCACACACCGTGATCGGCATCGTCTCCGTCGGCATCCTGGAGGCGGACCTGCGCAGCGACTATCTCGGCAACTCGACGCTGCTGTTCCTGACCATCGGGCTCGCGGCGATATTCGGCGTCGTCGGCGCCGCCGGGGTGACGAGGGTCATCCGAAAACGTACCTACGGCCTGGAGCCCGAGCAGATCGCCGGGCTGCTGGAAGAGCGCGAAGCCATGTTGCACGGCGTGCGCGAGGGCCTGGTCGCGGTGGACGATCGCGGCCGGATCGCCCTGATCAACGATGCGGCCCTGCGGCTGCTCGACCTCGAAGAGGCCGACGACCTGGTCGGATCGCTCGCACGGGACCGGCTGGACGGCGAACTCGTGCGGCTGCTCGCCTCGGGCGAGGCGGAACAGTCGCTCGTGCTCTCGGGCGAGCGGGTGCTGCTCGTGCGCCGCGACATCGCCGAGATCGACGGACGGATGATCGGGACCATCCTCATCCTGCGCGACAACACCGAGCTGCATGCGCTCCTGCGCGACCTGGATGGCGTGCAGAGTCTCGCAGACGGCTTGCGCGCCCAGGCACACGGTTTCGCCAACAAGCTCCACGTGATCTCCGGCCTCCTCGAACTAGGCCACCTGGACCGGGCCGTGTCGTTCATCGCGCAGGAGGGGGGCCGGGGGACACTGTCGAGCGTCACCGGCTCGACCCGCATCCGGGAGCTCGAGATCATCGCCCTGCTGCTGGTGAAACAGGTGCGGGCCGAAGAACTCGGCATCAGCGTCGCCATCGATCCGGACTCGACGCTGCCGGTCCTGGCCTCGCACCCTGCGGCCGAGACGCTGCGCGCCGACCTGGTGACCGTCATCGGCAACCTGCTCGACAACGCCGTGGAGGCCTCGGTCGCGGGCGGACGGGTCGCGGTGTCGATCCAGACCCAGATGGGCGACGCCGAAAGTGGTCAGATCGTCGTCTCGGTTGCCGACACCGGCGAGGGAATCCCGCCGGAGTTGCGGGAGCGGGTCTTCCTCTCCGGATACTCCTCGAAGGCGATACTGCCCGGCGCGGTTTCGACCGGGCGCGGGATCGGCCTGACCCTGGTCAGGCGGATCGCCGAAAGGCACGGGGGAAGCGTCACCATCGGCGCCGGAACGGAGGGAGGCGCGCTCATCACCGTGATCCTGCCCACCGACGGCGACGTGATCTCCGAGAATGGAACTTTCGACATCGTCGAGCCCGCCCGACGGACCTCGCCATGAGCCTGAAGCTCCGCGCGGTGATCGTCGACGACGACATCGCGGTTGCAGAGATCCATCGCCAATTCGTCGCATCCCATCCGGCATTCACCGTCGCCGGGGAGGCGCATTCCGGCGCCGAAGCGCTGACGCAGATCGAGCGGCTGAACCCGGACGTCGTGCTCCTCGACTTCTACCTTCCGGACTTCTCGGGGCTCGAGGTGCTCAGCCGGCTCCGGGTGGAACGCGGACGACAGCTCGAAGTCATCGCCGTCACCGCGGCGCGCGACCTGGGCAGCGTGCGCGAGGCGCGGGCGAACGGGGTGCGACACTACCTCGTGAAGCCGTTCACCGCATCCGCCCTGTTCGAACGGCTCGATGAGGTCGCCAGACAATACGCCACCATGCACCGCGGCCAGCTGGGACAGCCGCTCGACCAGCGAACGGTCGACGAGATCATCGCCAGCACCGGAAGCAGGTACACACCTCCGCCGAAGGGCCTTTCGGAAGCGACGCTGCAGCGCATCGTCGTCGCTCTGCAGGCTGCGGGCACGGATATCTCCGCAGCCGAGCTGGCCGGCCGGGTGGGGATGTCGCGGGTGAGCACCCGCCGCTACCTCGAGCATCTCGTCGGGATCGGACGAGCCACCCTCGCGCCGCGTTACGGCAGCACCGGTCGACCGGAGAACCGCTACCGCAGCTCGTGATGCGCGCCGCGGCTAGCCCGGGCCGCCAGCCTCCACCTGCCCGACGGCCCCGCCGCCCGCAGGTTCTCGCGAAATGCCGGTTCTGGCCGCTATCAGGCGCCCATAGCGGCCAGAACCGGCATCCCGCGGCACGAGTTCGCGGAGCAGGCGAGCCGCAAGGAACGCGCCGAGGAGCACCAGCCAGCCGATCGCGACCGTGGTGGCGACGAGCTCCAACCGGCTGCCGAGCACCGCCTGGAACCTGGCCAGCGAGAGGATGCCGCCGGCGCCGGCCACGCACGCGACCGCGCAGCCGCACGCGAGCGAGACCGCTGCCAGCATCCGGTTGTCCCTCATGAAGGAGGCCTGCAGCATCGCCCAGCAGGCCGCCGAGAAGGCGAGCACCGCGACCGTCGTGTGCGCGAAGTCCTGCCAGGTGAAGGTCGGGCCGACCGGGAGCGGGCAGTCCGCCGTGCAGGTGACCTGCGAGGCGACGAAGAAGAACCCGCAGCCCACCCAGAGCGAGACCGCGGGCGTCCACAGTCTCAGGATGGGCGCGGCCGAGCGGATGTCGCGGGCCGCGAGCGCGATCAGGCTGCCGCCGACGACCACGAGCAGCAGCGCCACCCGGAACCAGCCCGCCGTCGGTTCGCCGACCGCGCCCAGCTCGCTCACGTAGAGATCGCGCTGCACCGTGCTGCGCGCGACCCAGATGATCGCCAGCGCGGCGCTGACCAAGACGCACCCGAGGATCGTGCCCGCCAGTTCCGCCGCCAGATGTCGCTGCGATCGGTCCATTCGGGTCACAGCCTCATTCTGCACCGAACCGTGCGACCGCGCGCCCTTCTTTTCAGGCCGCCCTGTAAGTCATCCGCCACTCCTTGCCTGCTTCCTCTTCGCGTCTTCTTCGCGGAGGGTGCCCGTCGGCGCCGAGCGCGCCTGCCGGAACGGGCACTTCCGGCGCCGACGGGCATCCTCGGCGGAATACATACTGGTGGGGTGGGAATAGAAGGCAGGGCAAGCATGCGCGCGATGGTGATCAACAGGACGGGGGCGCCGGAGGTGTTCGAGGCCGCCGAACTCCCCGTGCCGGTGAAGCTCGGCGCAGAGCTCTTGGTGAAGGTCGTCGCGGCGGGCATCAACCCGATCGACACGAAGACCCGCGCGGGCAGGGGTGCCTCGGCCGCCATCCCCGGCTACCCCGCCGTGCTCGGCCACGACTTCAGCGGGGTCGTCGCCGAGACGCCGTTCGAGGCGTGCGCCTTCCAGCCGGGCGACGAGGTCTTCGGGATGGTGCAGGTGCCCCGCTATTCGGGCAGTTTCGCCGAGTTCCTCGTCGTGTCCACGATGAGCGTCGCCAGGAAGCCGGCCGCGCTCAGCCACGTCGAGGCGGCCGCCGTGCCGCTCGCCGCGCTCACCGCCTGGGGCATCGTGGTCGACGTCGCGAAGGCGCACGCGGGCCAGCGCATCCTGATCCACGCGGGGGCCGGCGGGGTGGGGCACTTCGCTGTGCAGTTCGCCGCCCACTTCGGTGCGCACGTGATCGCGACCGGATCCGCCCGAAACAACGAGTGGCTGCGCGAGCTCGGCGCATCCGAGGTCATCGACTACACGACGACACGGTTCGAGGATGCCGTGCACGGCGTCGACACCGTCATCGACCTGATCGGCAACGTGCACGACGAGACCGGCACCCGCTCGCTCGCCGCTCTGCGGCCGGGCGGCCTCATCGTCAACGTGCCCACGGGCAGCTGGCCGAGCTTCACGGCGGATGCCGCTGCCGCGGGCATGCGGGCCACCCACTTCAAGCTGGCCCCCGACGGCCGCGCGCTCGCAGACATCGCGAAACTCCTGGACTCCGGCGACGTCCGGGTGCATGTCGACCGGGTGTTCGAGCTGGAC
>Ga0157371_10002123_pt1 | contig 19298 bp, 15 predicted proteins | sample C45metaG_FD_113462 | JGI IMG/M metagenome (GOLD analysis project Ga0157371, IMG submission 113462) | Corn rhizosphere microbial communities from Kellogg Biological Station, Michigan, USA - C4-5 metaG | ecosystem: Host-associated > Plants > Roots > Rhizosphere > Soil | place: USA: Michigan...
ATCACGATAGCAGAACCTATATAAGAAATCGGTTTGTTATATTCAGCCCAAAAACCGCGGGCCCTTTCTACCACATCCACCTCTTGAGTGTGTGCTTTTTTCGTAGCCATTTATATTTTTTATTTTTATTTCTTTTGAAAAAAGATCAATCTGTAATGAAGGGATAATTATCTTCCGCATAAACGTCTTTCAATGCTTCATCGTCATCCGGGTAAGGACTTTCTTCAGCGAATTTTACAGCTTCGGCTACTTCATTTTTGACCCTTTCATTTATCTGTTCGATCTCTTCATCATTTAATCCAAAGTTCTTTTTTAATTTATTTATCGTAGTTTCCAGGGGGTCCTGAAGCTTATATTCTTCCATTTCTTCCTTGCTACGGTATTTGGCTGGGTCACTCATACTGTGTCCTTTATAACGGTAAGTTTTTATTTCGAGTAAAGTAGGTCCGCCTTTCTCGCGAGCTCTTCTTACCGCCCTTGCGACTGCATCATGAACCGATTCGGGAACCATTCCATCGACCTGATCTCCTGGCATTTCATACGCATCGGCCAACTTATAAATATCGAGAACGTTTGAAGTACGCGCTACAGAAGTTCCCATTGCATAGTTGTTATTTTCACAAATAAAGACTACGGGTAGTTTCCAAAGCATTGCAAGGTTAAATGTTTCATGAAGAATTCCCTGCCTGGCAGCTCCATCGCCAAAAAAACAAAGTACAACATTATCTGTATCCTTGTATTTTTCGGCAAAGGCAAGACCTGCACCTGTTCCGATTTGTGCACCCACGATACCATGACCACCAAAAAATTTATGATCTACGCCAAAAAAGTGCATGCTTCCTCCTTTTCCTTTACTGCACCCGGTTGCTTTTGCATACAACTCGGCCATACAAGCTTTAGCGGGAACACCTTTAGCAATAGCGAGGCCGTGATCACGATAGGCAGTAATAAATATATCATCTGGAGTTGTCGCCGTCATGCAACCTGCTGCTATAGCTTCCTGCCCGATATATAAGTGGCAAAATCCGCGGATCTTCTGCATTCCATACATTTGGCCGGCTTTTTCCTCGAAGCGCCGAAGCAAAAGCATTAACTCGTACCAGTATAAATAAGTTTCTTTAGAAAACTTTGTAGCCAATATTTTAAATTTTTAGGTCGCAAAGATAATGGAAAACAAAATAAATTTTAGTGAAAAATAGAATTGAGGTAGTTTACTATTATTAAAGAAAAATAACAGGAATAAAGATGGTAAAAGAAGAAATATATCTGTTTTAGATCTTGCAGAAAATGATTTCAATAGAAGTGCTACTAATGTGCGTCCTTCATGCATGTGTTATTTTACGAATCAAAAAATATTTGACTTTGATATTTCTAAAAGATCGCAACCGATAAATTTTGACTCCACGGGATGTCTAATTGTAACTAAAAAAGGTTGGAAACCAAATGAAAAAACCGGTGGAAACACCGGTTTTTTCAAGAGTCCTTTTATTATTTATTCCTTTCCTGCTTCTGCAACCTGTTTTTCACCAATCACTTTTTCTAATGCTTTCACAGTTTCATCTATATAAAGATCGTTGCTGATTGTTTTTATGAATTGGTCCTGCTTACTGATTTTTGCAGTATCTCCTTGCATCGCCAACGAATCGGGAACTAAAGTAGTTATTTGCAAATGAACAGGAGACTTTGAATACTGATCCAGTTTTTTAGCAGCTGCTTCAATATCTTTCTGCATTTGCTTGTACTTGTCAATATTTAAAGGAGTTGGTTCGTCCCTGTATTTATCAAGCAGGTTCACTTGTTTCTGTATTTCCTTAAAATCAACACTATTATTTACATCAGTGTTGGTACTTGTAATCGCAGAAGCATAACTGTATCCGGGGTTCCATGTAGTATAATCTGCTTTTGGTATCTGATCCCATGCAAGCGCATCGGGATTATCTTTCTCACGAAGTTTTGCATTTTCAAGCCGGTCGGGAATTACAATATCTGGCGTAACACCTTTTAGCTGTGTAGCACCTCCATTGATCCTGTAAAATTTCCTGAAAGTGAGTTTGACATCGCCTAATCCTTCAGCCGGATGATTGAAAAACGGATTTTCAGATTGAGGATCAAGAGAAACACTTCTTTGTACAGTTCCTTTTCCATAAGTGGAACTTCCGATGATAATTCCCCTGTGATAGTCCTGAATTGCAGCAGCAAATATTTCAGAAGCCGAAGCACTTAATTCATCTACCATTACCGCCAGCGGGCCTGTATATAACACTTCTTTATCCCTGTCTGCCAACACACTCGGTGCTCCATCACGTCCTTTTACCTGAACTACCGGGCCGCCTTTAATAAATAAACCAACCATATCTACTACGTCCTGCAATGATCCACCTCCGTTTCCTCTTAAATCCATCACAATACCATCTACATTCGCTGCTTTTAATTTTTCAACTTCTTTAGCAACATCAGTCGCAGATCTCCTTCCTGAAGGATCATCAAAGTTAGCGTAGAATTCCGGCAGATAAATATATCCAATCTTATGTCCATTATTATTGATGACAGCACTCCGTGCAAAGGTGTCGTCGAGCGAAATTTTATCCCTGGTAATTGGAACTACTTTTACAGAACCATCTGCTTTTTTCAGGGTAAGCTTTACTATCGATCCTCTCTTTTCACCACGAATCAATTTAACCGCATCGGTTACAGCATAACCGGTTACGTCAACAGGCGTCGCATCTCCTTCACCGACTTTTAGTATTTCATCTCCCGGAGTTATTTCACCGGTTTTCCAGGCTGGCATTCCTGTTATTAGGCTTGCGATGGTAATTTTTCCATCTTTTTCCTGCAACTGAGCGCCGATACCATAAAAAGTTCCACTCAACATTTCATCGAAACTTCTCTTATCTACAGGTGCAAAATAACTGGTGTGGGGATCCATGCTCGTTGTGATAGCATTTACAAAATCACTAAATAGATCGTCAGTGGAATTATGATTTTTTAATGTTTCAAAATACCGGTTCATTTGCCTGGACACCGTCTCAATAGCTTCACGTTGAAGGGTAGAATCAGGCTTGTTGGCTTCCTCTTTATTTTTACTTGAATCTCTTTCGGCTTGAAGATCTACATATTTTCCAAGCACAAGATATTTCAATCTCTTTCTGCCATAATCTTCTCTTTCAGCTATTGAAGCCGGATAATCTCTTTTATCACCATCTACTTGCAGGTATTCATCTTTCGAAAAATCAAAAGGGTGCTTTAAAATTTCTTTGTAAGAAGCTGCTACTTCATCAATTCTTTTTAAATAAGTATCACTTACCGCATAAAAAGACTGCAATGGCGCTCCGTGAATTTCATCATCAATTCTGTTTTGATACTTTTTGAAAGCATCAATATCTTTTTGAATGAAAATGTATTTGTCAGGATCAAGATCCTCTTCATATTTTTTCAAAACTTCTTGCGAAAACTTGTCATCAATCTTTTTTGGATTATAATGTCCTTGTTCTAAAACAATGCCCACGTTTTGAAGAATTTTCTCGTATTTAGTTTTTGGATCATTAGAATTATCACTCCTTCCCATGACGCCATATCCTATAAATAAACCACACAAGATTAGAATAATAAGTACGGGAATAAATTTTTTGCTCATAATAAAACTGATTATTGGGTTCATACGTAAAAGTAACAAAGATTAAATTTGTACTTTAAAATTAAAGGTTTGAATTAACAAAGGTTTTTGTAAAAGTATAGACGGTTTTAAAGTAAAAATTATTGTAATAATATAAAAGTAAAATCCCGCTAATAAGCGGGATTTAGTGGGTGGATGATGGGGCTCGAACCCACGACCCTCAGAATCACAATCTGATGCTCTAACCAACTGAGCTACAACCACCGTTTTTGGGACAGCAAAATTAATTAAAATTTCTATCCAAAAAATTTCATTTTTCTAAGATCCTTTTTGAGAAATAGAGAAATCGCCTCTGGATTTTTTTTAAAATTTTATTGAAGTGATTTAACCGTCGTTGTTTTTATAATACCATTCATATATAATTGGAATTTTGTTTTAACAAGATCATAGGAAATTTGCCGCCTGACCACAAACCGTTTCATTATGAAAATTTATAAATACAATCTTACTCTCTTATTACTTGGGTTTTCACTAACAGTTGTCGCGCAATATCCCCAAGCTCCTAACGGGTCAAATCCAGGTGGAAGAAATTTAAGCATAGGCCATTTTTATGGAAAAGTAATCGACGGAAATACCAACAAACCAATTGAAGCGGCATCGGTTCAACTTACTCAAATGAAAATGGATACTTCAACAAAACAACGTAAAAGTGTAATTGTTGCGGCGATGCTAACTGATAAAAAAGGTGAATTCAGTATAGACAAACTACCATTATTTGGAAAGTACAATTTGACTGTAAGTGTGGTCGGCCATGCGTTATATACTGACCAGATTTCTTTTGATTTAAAAATGAATGGTGACAGAAGCCAAATGCTAAACGCAGCTGATAAAGACCTTGGAAACATTAAACTGTTGTCACAGGAAAAGCAATTGGCTAATGTGGTTGTAAACGCAAATACGCCAATGATGCAGATGAGTATCGACCGCAAAGTGTTTAATGTAGATAAAAGTCTTACGAGTGTTGGTGGTACAGCTGTTGATGTGATGAGAAACGTTCCTTCGGTTAACGTGGATATTGATGGAAATGTAACTTTAAGAAATGCCACCCCTCAAATTTTTGTGGATGGCAGGCCAACTACTTTAACGCTGGATGAAATTCCCGCCGATGAAATTGAGAGTATTGAGATCATTACCAATCCATCTGCAAAGTTTGATGCGTCAGGTGGTGGCGCAGGAATTTTGAATATCGTGATGAAGAAAAATAAAAAACCTGGTTATAATGGCAATTTGAGAGCAGGCGTTGATACACGAGGTGGCAATAATGCCGGCGGCAATATTAATATTCGGCAGGGCAAATTAAACTTCTTCGCAAGTGGCAATTATTTTCATTTTAAAGGCAAAAGCAATGATGAAACAGACCGGACAGATTATGTGAACGGACTTACTTCTAATCTTTATGAAAGTAGCAGGCCGACACGTAATGGCCGCATGGCGGGAGGAAATTTAGGTTTTGATTATTTTATGGATAACCGGAATACTTTGACAATATCTGGCGGGATCAGGCAGGGAAAATTTAGTGGTGAAGAATTAATGAATATCACCCGCGACACGCTTTTTGATGGCACTTCAACACATGGTTTTGGAACAAGTAACAGTAAAAGCAACTTTACCTGGAATAATTATAACGGTAAAATTAGCTTCAAACATAATTTTGCAAAACCGAATAAATTCATCACTGCCGATGCGAATTATGATTACAGTAAACATAATAATGAACAGGATATTGCCACACAATATTACAAACCTGATAATACGCCAAGCTTACCATTATTCCAGCAAAAAACCACCGGTAACGGCACAAATGATAATATTACCATTCAAACCGATTATTCAAACCCGGTCTCTGATAAAATAAAAGTGGAAGCGGGTTTGAGAGCAGCGATCAGGAATTCGAACAGTGAGAACAATAACTTTATTCTTGATCAATCAACCGGGAAGTATGTGTCTATGCAAGGGTTGGATAGTAAATACAAATACACAGATGATGTTTATGCCGGATATGTGACCTTCTCTCAAAAGATAAAGAATTTTACTTACCAGTTGGGTGGCCGCGTTGAAAGTTCAAGGTATTCCGGTGAATTGATTGATTCAAACCAGTCATTCAGTAATTCTTATCCGTTAAGCTTTTTTCCAAGTGTATTCTTGACCCAAAAAATAAATGATAAGCAAGATTTACAACTAAACTATTCAAGAAAAATAAACCGTCCTAATTTCTGGCAGTTAATTCCTTATTATGATTTTACTGATCCTCTGAACATTAGTGTTGGTAATGCTTCGCTCGTTCCGGAGTTTACTAATTTATTTGAATTGTCTTACAATTTGAATTTAAGAAACGGCAACAATATCATTGCTACAGCTTATTACAGGAGAACTGATAACCTTATTTCACGGTACCAATATTGGGATAAAAATCCTAATCCCGCGTATAGTGATTCTGTTTTTATTTCTTCTTATGTAAATGCGAACAGCTCTGAAGCCTATGGTTTGGAAATAACTTCAATGAATAAATTAGCATCATGGTGGAGTCTTACTGAGAATGTGAACCTCTACAATTCACAAATCAATGGCAGCAATCTTTCAGCCAGCAATGTTTCTAACCAAAAGTTAAGCTGGTTCGGAAAAATAAACAGTACATTCACGTTGCCCGCTAATCTTACCATCCAGGTAAATGCGGATTATACAAGTAAAACTATTTTACCTCCCGGCAGAGGAGGTGGCGGGGGAAATCACTGGGGAGGTGGAAATTTAGCAACCGCAAATGGATATGCGTTGCCGGTATATGGGTTTGATGCGGCTGTAAAAAAAGATTTCCTTAAAGACAAATCCCTTTCAGTTTCATTAAGCATGAACGACATTTTCAGCACAAGGGTTACTAAAGTTCACTCCGTATCCACCTCTTCGAAAGATATTTATTCTGTTCAGGACATAAGGAGACAAAGAGATCCCCAACAGTTAAGATTGAACGTTAGCTGGCGCTTCGGTAAAATGGACGTTTCTCTGTTCAAAAGAAAAAATATGAATCAACAAGGAGATCAGGGGGATATGCCTCCCGTAATGGCACAATAAGATTCTATAGAATTATTAAATAGGTAGCCGGTAAATGTGCCGGCTATTTTTTTGAACAGTAAACAAACCTTTTTTAATTTTTTTCTATTTCTAAAGATTTGTTCCTTGCATATTTTATCCAATAAACTAAAAATGAAACAGAAACATGGGATAAAAAATCTTAATGGCATATTAATTGATTATTATTTTTTTTTATCTAAAAAATAATGTTATGAAAAAGATTAAAAATTTTTACCGGTCATTTATGGCAATGGCCTTAGTGTTATTTCTGCAGGGAATTGCATTTGCACAGGACAGCGCAGCGTCCAGCAGCTCAACTACTACTACCACTACATCTTCAGGTACTACTATTCAGCCATGGATGTGGATTGTTGGAGGAATAATTGTTTTGGTAATAATCATTGCTTTGGTGAGTGGACGTTCAAAAGATAGAGAAGTTGTGGTTACAAAAGAGCGAACTGTAGAATAAATTTATCAATCGTTATTTATATAAATGGCTGCTTTGAGTAGCCATTTTTTATTTTATTTAGCTTGTTTTCTTATTCACCGGTTTGCCTTTTCAGTTATCTTTGCGCCCCTTAAATCAGCTTTAAAATATTTAGATTAAATGCCATTACAAGCAGGAATTGTAGGATTACCGAATGTAGGAAAATCAACTTTATTTAATGCCGTGAGTAATAGTGCAAAAGCGCAGGCAAGCAACTACCGGTTTTGTACAATAGAACCAAATGTCGGTCTTGTAAATGTTCCCGACAGAAGACTTAATGAGCTTGCTAACCTGGTAAAACCTGAAAGAATTGTTCCTACACAAATTGAGATCGTAGATATCGCCGGTCTGGTAAAAGGGGCCAGTAAAGGGGAGGGTTTGGGAAACAAGTTTTTGGCAAATATTCGTGAAGTAGATGCTATCATTCATGTAATCCGTTGTTTTGAAGATGAAAATGTTCTGAGAGACGAAGGACCGATAAATCCAATTGCAGATAAAGAAATTATTGAGACGGAATTGCAGTTGAAAGATCTCGAAGGGGTAGAAAGAAAATTAGCCCGCTCAGAAAAAATGGCCAAGACCGGCGATGCAAAAGCTAAAACAGAATACGAAATTTTAAAAAGGTGTAAAGAGCATCTGGAAAAGGGAAAAAATATTCTTTCGCTTCGCTTGTCAAAAGAAGAAAAGGCTGCGGTAGCTGATAACTTTTTTCTTACTGATAAACCAGTTTTGTACGTGGCCAATGTAGATGAAACATCGATGCACACAGGTAACAAATATTCTGATCTTCTGGCAGCGGCAGCTAAAGAGGAGGGCGCCCAGGTAATTATTATGACTAATGCAATTGAAGCACAGATTGCAGAATTTGAAGATCCCGAGGACAAACAAATGTTTATGGATGAATATAAAATGAAAGAGCCTGCCCTGGATCGTTTAATTCATTCTGCTTATGCACTTTTAAATCTCTCAACTTATTTCACGGCAGGTGTGCAGGAAGTAAGGGCATGGACGATTCATAAAGGTTGGAAAGCTCCCCAGGCTGCAAGTGTTATTCATACTGATTTTGAGAAAGGTTTTATAAAAGCGGAAGTAATTTCCTATGAAGATTTTGTTTATTACAAATCAGAAGCTGCTGCCCGCGAAAATGGCAAGTTAAGAATTGAAGGAAAAGAATATGTAGTGCAGGATGGTGACGTAATGCACTTCCGTTTTAATGTCTAAATAAAAATCTTTTATTGATTGACTCCTGAATCCGGCCTTTCAGTAACTATTACTTTACTTGTATCACCGTTATGAACATGGGTTGTTGTATCAGGTAAGGCACTCACATTTGGTTTTGTTTCACCACAACTTCTTGAAAAATACCAAAGAATAAATACCACCACAACAATAGCAACCAAAGGAATTAACCATCTTGGTCTATTTACTGGTTTCCTGATCTCGCTTATTGCTTCTTTTTGTTCCGGTGTTTTTTCTTCAGGCATAGTGATTGTTTTAAAATTGGAAAACAATTAAAAAGATCATATTTTCTTCTTAAAAGCTTTTCAACAAATTTTTAATATATCACAACCCACTACCTCAAAAGTTATACCTAAAATAGAAATGGCCAGTAACGGGTGAAGCTTGTTATTCTTGCTTTCTGTTACTAAATTACAGGAGAAGATTCTATCTGTAAAATGGTAGTAGTGTCTTTTAAAGCCGAACTATTAGATCTGGTTCCTCCATTGTCTCTTGACAGGTACCAAAAAAATAAAAATATTATCACAATCAATACAAAAATAACCCATATTGGAAAATTGTCCGGCTTCCTGATTTCCTCAATGGCCTTCAGTTGTTCAGGAGTTTTTTCTTCCATAATATTAAGTTTTAAATGTGAGAAATAATTTCAAAAGTAACGTCTAAAGGGAGAATCGGGATATTTTATTTAGGTAGTAACACTTTATCGATCACATAATAAACTCCGTTTACTGCATGGTTATCCATACTGACTGCCGTTGCGGGAGGATCTGAAAAAGCTGTGCCTCCCGGAGGAAAAGTTCCGGCACCCGAGAATTTTAAATCACTTACGAAGAGCCCTGTAAAAGTTGCGTGTGCGAGAATTCCGGGATGGGTTGCGTAAACAGAGTTCACGAGTGTTTTGTAAAGTGTAGGTGTAGAAGGAAAATTATTTGAGAAAACCCTGATGTTGGGTTCATAATTGTGGGTATTTGGATTTAGACTGGCCAGAATGTGATACACGATAATTCCTCGTACTGTTGCTGCAGGTAATATACCGTAAAATGCAGGATTGTTGAATACGTTAGGTGAAGATGCAAAAGTGGCTGCCAGTTGTGAAGCGGATGCAGCGTCATAACCGCCTTGTAAAAAAAAGCCATAGGCGGTTCCGAAGATAAATGTTTCAAAGGCAGCATTGTTAGGTGCCAGAACAGTCATATTGGTAACTGCATAATCAAGTAAAGAATCGATTCTGTTTAAACCTGTCTGTCCGCTATCTGCCCGTGCAATTGCCATTTTGAAATAAGCAAGTTCAGGGTTATTATCAATCGCTTGTTTTAATAATTGTGAAGGAGGCGCAACAATAGCTGCCATTTCATGAATGACCCCGTTTTTCAATTTAGTATCCTGTTTAGTTACAGGAATATTATTGTCGTAAAAGCTGCTGCCAGAAATGGAAGGGAAGGTGCTCAGCTTTAAAGGCAAAGGAATCCCAGTCAATTGACCAATAGTAATAGTTGTAGGTAATTGTTCATTTGGAAAGGCGGTACTGATGTTTGTGCTTAAAAATTGCCGTCCCGGAATGATGGAATAACCAACGATACCTGCCAGCATTGGCACAGGTAAAGCATTTACAACATCAAGTGAAGGTATTCCGGATGCACGAAATGCATTGTTAGTCGGTAAAAAGACAGTGTATTCAGTGCTGTCAGCTTTTAGTTGAGCCAGTTGTCCTGTTTTGGTGGCCGCTGCAGCAAAAAAACTATAGCTGGTATCAGAACTTATCAAATCGCCAATGGAAGTAGTACTGTTATTTACCGTCGGATAGTCAATAGGAGTTGCTTCGGGAAGAGGCTTATTACATGAGGTATTAAAAATATTCACCAAAATAATTGCAACAACTACTTGAAGAGATTTGCTGTTTATAATAATATTTTTCATTTCTTTAATTAAAAGGTGAGCGATAATAGGATTTTAGAATACATTGTAACCAATGCTTACATAATACAATCCTCCAATGCCAGGATTTCCAAAACCATTAATATAATATTGGTTCAATATATTAGTGCCGCCTACTTTAAGTAAAATTTTCGGATCAATAAACTTGTAACTCACTTGCGCGTCCAGTGTTTGATAAGCCGGAACCACGCCATTGGCAAAATCTCCTTCATAATTGATCTTATCCTGCCAACGGTAAGCAACATTGAAACCAAACCGGTTTTGTTTGCCAAATCCGGTATTGCTTAATGAAGCGCCGGCTCTTAAAGAGGGCGTATTAAATCCGGCAATAAAACCGGCTGGAACTTTATCAAGGTAATCTGATGAAATATTACCTTCTATTAAAAAATTATGAGGAAGTGAATACGTTAATGTTAAACCATATCCATAAGTATTTACATTTCCGCTTACATTAGTCGGTACCGAATAGGTTGTAACCGAATCAGGGTTGTTAAGGTTTGCCCTGACGGTCGCGGTATCAGTAAACACGCTTTTATCGCCATTTACCGATTGAGCTACCAGGGTGCGGGAAATGAAATTATGATACACTCCATAATATCCATACAAATCAACCAGCAACTTTTTTTCAGCTAAAAGTCCCTTGTATCCTGCCTCATATGAATTGACTGTTTCCGCTTTAAATTTCTGCAAACGCGCTTCTTGTGGATTTCCAGCAAATAAATTATTGTCAATTGAATAAACCGGATTAGTATCGAAATGATAATAGGTTTTAAAAGATGGAACGCCACCGATCAATGCAGTTCCTCCGGCAACTCTCAGGTTGATCCATTGTTGTTGCGTAGAACCAAACCGATATGCCTTCTGGTAAGACAACCTGATGTTATTATCTTCAGCTACTTTAATAACGGCTGAAAAACGCGGAGTAATTCTTCCTTTAAAGTTTTCGTTTTTATCATAGCGGCCTGAAGCAATTAATTTAAGCCTGTCGTTCAAAATCTTCTTGGTGATCTGAATGTACACGCCTTCTTCATTGATAGGAATTTTTCCTGTTGAATCGGCAAATAAGGTCCCTTCAGAATTTAGCACATATCTTTTATAATTAGCTCCCACCAACACATCGGCTACTTTAGAAGTTTTTGCAGAAAGATTATATTGGCCTTCTATGTTATAGAGATCTGTCTTATCAACGAATAAACCCCCACCTTTAGAAATAGGAATGCTTCTTATTTTGTCAAAGAGATTTTTAAATTCTGCTGAACCCGGCGCTGGCCTTCCAATGTCAGCAACGCCTCGTGCAAATTGGTGCGCAGCAATATCTGTTTGACCTGCTAATTTTGCATTTAAAAAAGCAATTGCATATTGGGCATACCAACCATCTGACCCACCACTCGGTTTCCACGCTTCATTTACCAGCCTTGTAGTAACGGTGGCGTTGTAAGAATCTCCTGCATTTTCCTGGGTAGTATAAGCTCTCAAAAACCAGCTAGGGTTAACCAGTTCAACTTTATATTGTCCAATTTTCAGGTTGAGTAAAGAATAACGGTCACTACCCGTATAAACCGTATTTCCTGTTCCCCAATAACCTTCAGCATTTAAGGAAGTATTATCAGTGATTTTATAGCTCGCTGCACCAAAAACTTTAAAGTTAAAGGTTTTAGGATCTACGATATCCTTTTCATTATAACCTGTTCTTGAAACAGGCATTGAGGCAGGAAAAGAATTTATGTAAGGAGCATAAAAGGGAACAGCCTGCGCTAAAGGATTGAATACGTTAGTGCGGATATCAGCAGTGGTTTCATCGCCATATACATTTACTCCGTCATAATTTGGATCGGTTGCTCTCGTGCCGTTTTTTAAACCTCCGGTTGTTCCGAGACGGTTATAATCTCTATAATCATTTGCCACCCAATCTTTAGCTTCAACATACTCACCGCCTACTTTAAAAGCGAATTTATCGCTCACTTTTTTTGCCCAACGTAATTGAAAATTATAATAAGGGGAAGCTCCGCGATCATTATTATCGATATTCATCACCCCTGATTTCGCTTCCACTGAAAGTCCCTGGTAACGGAAGGGGTCTTTGCTGCTGATAATAATCGCGCCGTTCATTCCTCCGGGGCCGTACAAAGCAGAAGAAGCACCTGGCAACAGTTCAACGCTTGCCACATCAAGACCGGTTAAACCAATGATATTTCCAACAGAGAAATTCAGTCCTGGCGCCTGGTTGTCCATTCCATCGACAATTTGATTCAGGCGGAGATTTCCACTGCCGTTAAAACCCCTCGTTGTTGGAGAAGTAAAAGTAAGAGATGCATTTACCACATCTACTCCTTGTAGCTTTGAGATGATATCATAATAAGAAGGCTGTGGGGAATTTCTGATCTCTGTAGTGCTTATTCTTTCTATTGTTACGGGCGATTCAAGAATCCTTGAAGGTGTGCGTGTTGCTGAAACAACTACTTCCTGTCCCAGAGTGCTTACAGTTTCAAGCGATACACTTACAGTTGCCGATAAACTATTTAATTGCACTTCCTGCTGCTTATATCCAATTGACGAAATTACCAATGTTAAAGGCAGTGATTCTTTGGTATCAAGGGAAAATCTTCCTTTTTCATCTGTGTAAGTTCCTTCCGTTCCTCCTTTGACAGTCACTGAAACTGCAGGAATACCTGACCCGGTTGCTTTGCTGGTTACAATTCCTTTAATTTTTTGCTGCGCAAAAGTTGTAATTGAAAGTAAAACAAAAAAAAAGAATAAGCTTGTAAATTGGGGTATTTTTCTCATATAGATAGATTTTGGATAGCAAATCTGAGGCAAAGTAACACTTGTATTTTTGTAATTAAAAATTATTTTTAAGTATAAGCATCTTACATTCTTTCTTTCTTTAGATTCCAGATATTTATACGCATTTTTGCAAGAAATATTATTCAATCATGAATTCTTTTTCGTTTCCAGGACAAACTAATTTTTATAAAGGAAAAGTAAGAGACGTTTACACTATCGATGACCGCTTTTTGGTAATGATCGCCAGTGACCGCATTTCAGCTTTTGATGTGATTCTGCCAAAACCCATTCCCAACAAAGGGCAGGTGCTCAACCAGGTAGCAGCTTACATGTTGAATGCGACAAAAGAAATTTGTAAAAACTGGTTGTTAGAAACGCCCGCGCCAAATGTTTCTGTTGGTTATAAATGCGAACCATTTAAAGTTGAAATGGTGGTTCGCGGTAACCTTACTGGTCATGCGTGGCGCACTTATTCTTCCGGCAAAAGAATATTGTGTGGCGTCTCGTTGCCAGAAGGGTTAAAAGAAAATGACTATTTCCCTGAACCCATCATAACACCTTCAACAAAGGCTGCAGAAGGCCACGATGAAGACATCAGTAAAGGAGAAATTATTGAAAGAAATATTGTTTCCAAAAAAGATTATGAGCAATTGGAGAAATATGCCTTACAACTTTTTGCCAAAGGCAAAGAACTGGCTGCAAAAAGAGGATTGATACTGGTAGATACCAAATATGAATTTGGAAAAATGGGAAATGAGATTATTTTGATCGATGAAATTCATACTCCCGATAGTTCAAGATATTTTTATGCGGACGGTTTTGTAGAAAGGCAGGAAAAAGGAGAAAAGCAAAAACAATTGAGCAAGGAATTTGTTCGTGAATGGCTCATTGAAAATAATTTTATGGGAAAAGAAGGCCAGCAGGTTCCGCAAATGACTGATGAATGGATCTCGATTATCCGTAACCGTTATATTGAATTGTATGAAAAACTAATTGGCGAAAAATTTGTTCCTCAAACATTATCGGATCAAGAAACAAAGGAAAGAATTTTATCTTCCCTGCGAAAAATATCAGGTTAAGGAGTAGATGAACCAACTGCTCAAATTTTAATTTGGAGCTAAAGCTCGACAGCATTTATTTATTTTTGCGATTATGTCTCTCTCTCTTTTCAATCCTTTTGAAACATTACATTTTGAACACAACACCTGTTTTTTAACCGGCGAGGATTTATCTTCTGGGGATTCTAAAATCTCGGTATTCCCGGATTGGATTTTAGATCGTTATTCCTTGCGTGATAAGAGATTTAAAATGCTCGACCAGGTAACAGGAATTCATTACGAAGAATTAAAATTACCGTGCTCGGATAAAGTGAAACATGAATTTGAAAAACTTGAGTTGGAAATAAAATATGCTTTTCAAAGCGGTTATGAAGAAGTAAAAAAGATTCCCGAAGAACGATTGTTTTTATGGATGGGAAAATTCGTTTACGGCATACTTTATAACGATCTTGTTTTAGAAATTAGCCGATCAGGTAAGCGCTCTAACGGAAAAGAATTTAACCTATCAGATTTTCTTAAACAAAGGTTTGCAAAGTTTCACCTGATGTTGCAATCTCTCATCGTTCCAATGCAATTTAATGGCATAAAACCTTGGAGCATCGCTATTGTAAAACTTAATTATTCAAAAGATATTTTTAATTATAAAGACGAACCAACCAATCTTAATTTTTCTTTAGGGATGAATGGTTTTGGAATCGTAGCCTGTCTTCAGGATAACGGCACTGTGGCGCGAAAAGAAAAAGACCTCCTGAAAAAAATTCATGAAAAAACTTTGCATCCGATCCAGTTTGAAGAACTGTCAGCGCGTTTTTTGTATTCCAATTATTTATTGAAAAACCGCGGTAAAACTAATATTGATGTTGAAGAAGATAAAGTAATAATTACATCTTTTGCCTGTGAAGAAACTCCTTCTGAACCTTTATTTGCTCCATGGCAGGATGATATGTTTGCGCAGGTTTTAGCTGGTTACTGGGAACCGTGGGGATTTGCCAAAAAGGACATTATTAATTTGCCCGATTCACCGATAAGTTTTCTCGAAAACGAATATACTCACCAGTTTATCGAACCGGAATCCATAGACTTGCCTTACTGATTTATTTATGAAAATTAATCTCGTTTAAATTTCTCTTCTTATCTTTTCAGTGATCTTTTTGAAATTTATTAAGTTCATCCTGTCCTTGTGACTTTAGTCAAAAATTAAAAGTGAAATAAAATCAATTTTATTATGTCAAAAAATTCACGTCGCTCTTTTATTGCAAACGTAACCAAAGGCGTTGTGGGCGCTACTTTGCTTCCAACTATTATTACAGCAAAAGACAAAAAGCGTCATTTCCAGGAAATGATGAGAGCCAAACATCGGTATTCTTCCAATGATATGGTTCAGGTTGCTTTAATTGGCGCCGGAAACATGGGCACGGCTGATGCTTCAACTTGTATAACGGTTCCTGGTGTAAAACTGGTGGCTGTTTGTGATCTTTACGATGGCCGGCTTGCTACAGCAAAACAACGCTGGGGAAATGATATTTTTACCACACGCGATTATCGTGAAATTCTTGAACGGCCGGATATTGACGCTGTAATTATTGGGGTACCTGATTTTTGGCATAAAGATATTTCGGTGGCGGCGATGAATAAAGGCAAACATGTGTATTGTGAAAAACCAATGGTACACGATATTTCAGAAGCACCAGCTGTAGTGGAAGCACAAAAAAGAAACAATGTTGTTTTCCAGGTGGGCAGCCAGGGAATGAGTTCTTTGGGAAATGAAAAAGCGAAACAATTATTGAAAGACGGCGCCATTGGTGCTTTAAATTATGCTGAAGGTTTTTGGGCGCGCATGTCGCCGGTTGGCGCATGGCAGTATCCTATTCCTGATGACGCTTCTCCTGCAACTGTCGATTGGGACCGCTATTTGGCAATAACCACAAAACGACCTTTTGATAAACTGCGTTTTTTCCGTTGGAGAAATTACCGTGATTATGGAACCGGAGTCGCCGGTGATTTGTTTGTTCATTTATTTTCAAGTTTGCACTTTGTAACCGGTTCACTCGGCCCCAATAAAATTATGGCCACAGGTGGCCTTCGTTATTGGAAAGACGGTCGCGAAGTTCCTGATATAATGTTGGGCATGTTTGATTATCCTGAAACAAAAATTCATCCTGCATTTAATCTTTCACTTCGTGTGAATTTTGTTGATGGAACTGGCGGCACCAATTACCTGCGTATGGTTGGCAGCGAAGGTTCCATGACTGTTGAATGGGATAAAGTGACAGTTTATAAAAACAAATACCAGGAAGACGAAACAGATCCGCTGGCAAAAGCAAAAAACATGGCAGCTTCAGGCAATCAGTATGTCTATGATAGAAAAAAAATGCTCGATCCCGATACTTTAGTTTATACAGCAGAAGAAGGTTACAAAGGCGCGCATTTTGATCATCATTATAAATGGATAAATGCGATCCGGACTCATGGAGAAGTTGCAGAAAATCCTTTATTTGGTTTTCGTGCCGCGGCTCCGGCTCTTTTGTGCAACAGGAGCTATTTTGAAAATAAGATAATGCAATGGGATCCCGAAAATTTAAAAGTGATCTAACAGTACGCCAGTAAACAAAGAAATAGTACAGAATTTTATTTTCATATTTAAGTTCATGAGCTGATATATAATCGCCGCAATTGAATTGTAAAACAATTTATCCTTTTACTTTTGCCGGATGAAAATCAATTGTACAGAGGAACAACTTTTTATTTTCAAAAAGATAAGTGAAGCGGCAGAAGAACTGGGAATGCCTGCATTTGTTATTGGCGGGTTTGTGCGTGATAAAATTTTAGCTCGGGCAACAAAAGACGCGGATATTGTTTGTGAGGGAGATGGAATAAAACTGGCGAATAAAACTGCTGAAAGATTCTCCCCAAAACCTCATGTCAGTTTTTTTAAAAATTTTGGAACAGCCCAAATAAAAATTTTTAACGGAGAAATTCCTTTTGAAATAGAATTTGTCGGTGCGAGAAAAGAAAGTTATAACAGGGATAGCCGCAAACCTGAAGTTGATCGAGGAAGCATTGATGAAGACAGGATGCGAAGGGATTTTACGATCAATACACTTGCTGCCAGCCTTGATAAACATGATTTTTTGCAATTGCTTGATCCGTTGAATGGCCTGAAGGATATCGAAAACAAGATCATCAAAACTCCACTTTCTCCCGCTCAGACTTTTATTGATGATCCATTGCGTATGATGCGTGCGATAAGATTTGCAACGCAACTGAATTTTACGATTGAAGCTGAAACTTTCCAGGCAATAAAGGATCATGCCGAAAGAATAAAAATTGTAAGTGGAGAAAGGATAATTGATGAGATCAATAAGATCGTGATGACGAACAAACCTTCTATTGGTTTTGATTTGTTATTTAGAACAGGATTATTGGAAATCATTTTTCCTCAAATGGTTTCTCTTGCCGGGGCTGAGTTTATTGATGGTAAAGGGCACAAAGATAATTTCTATCATACCCTGCAGGTTTTAGATAATATTGCGCCGCATACCAACGATCTTTGGCTGAGATGGGCCGCGATTCTTCATGACATCGCGAAACCGGTTACTAAAAACTTTGAAGAAGGTCACGGCTGGACATTTCATGGGCATGAAGTGATTGGAGGAAGAATGGTTCCGAAAATTTTTACGCAATTAAAACTTCCATTAAATGATAAAATGAAGTTTGTAAGGAAAATGGTTGAGTTGCATTTGCGGCCGATAAGCCTTACAAAAGAGAATATAACGGACTCGGCTATACGCAGATTACTTTTCGATGCAGGCGAGGATATTGAAAGTCTTATGTTGCTTTGTAAAGCCGACATCACATCAAAAAACAAACAGAAAGTACAGCGTTATCTTTCCAATTTCGGGATGGTAGAAAATCGCTTGAAAGAAGTGGAAGAATCAGATCATTTAAGAAACTGGCAACCGCCAATTACAGGCGAAATCATTATGGAAGAATTTAGACTTCCGCCTTCACGAATTGTTGGCGAAATTAAAAATGCAGTGCGGGAAGCAATTCTTGATGGTGAAATCCCGAATGATTTTGCCGCTGCTTTTAAATACATGCAGAAGGTAGCACAGGATCTGGGAGTTAAATAACTTTTTCTTTTTAATACCATTTAGAGCTGGCGAGGGAAAGTGTCTTTTCCATTTTTGTCTGCAGATTGCAAACCTTCGAATTAAAAACTAACCCTTAAATTTGTGACATGGCAATTTTAAAATTCAGAGTTTATTGGGAAGAAGATGAGAGCGTTTATCGTGATCTTGTGATAAAACATACTCAGACTTTTTTTGAACTTCATAATTGCATTTTAAGGTGTTTCGAATTTGATAATAAACATCATGCTACTTTCTATAGGAGCAATGATAACTGGCAAAGAGGAAAAGAGATCACGTTAGAAAAATATGACAAACAATATAGAGCAGAACCTTTACTAATGAATGAAACTTCCGTTGGTAAAGAGATAAGGGAGCCCAACCAGAAATTTATTTACGTTTATGATTTTCATAAAAACTGGATTTTTCTCGTTGAACTGATCAATGTGAACAAAGACGAAAGTGTTAAACTGGAATATCCTTTCTGTACCCGCAGCGAAGGAATTGCTCCAAGTCAATATGGTACCAAAGGGTTGATCAACGAAAAACTCTCTGAAATTGAAGAAAAGTATGATCTCAATACGGCTGTAATGGCTGATGGGTATAGCGAAGAAGGGGACAGCGATGCCGAAAACGAAACGGAGGAAGAAGAAGTGGACGATTCGCAAAGCGAAGAATTATAGAAATTAATTAGCCGGTTCTTTACAAACCTGCAATTGAAATGAATAAAAAAACCTGCATGATCATTACCGGGCCAACGGCTGTCGGAAAAACATCTTACGCAATAGATCTTGCCCTTAAATACAACACACAGATTATTTCTGCCGATAGCCGCCAGTGCTTTAAGGAATTAAATATCGGAGTGGCTAAACCTTCTGACGAACAATTAGAAAAAGTACATCATTATTTTATTAATTCTCATTCCA
>Ga0157371_10002124_pt1 | contig 19289 bp, 18 predicted proteins | sample C45metaG_FD_113462 | JGI IMG/M metagenome (GOLD analysis project Ga0157371, IMG submission 113462) | Corn rhizosphere microbial communities from Kellogg Biological Station, Michigan, USA - C4-5 metaG | ecosystem: Host-associated > Plants > Roots > Rhizosphere > Soil | place: USA: Michigan...
ATTTGGTGTTGTTAATAATTTATCTCCTGCAAAAATAGAGCTTGCCCCTGCCATAAAGCAAAATGCCTGCTCCAGCGTACTCATTTCATTTCTGCCTGCCGAAAGGCGAACAACAGAATTTGGCATAACAATACGTGCAGTAGCAATCATCCTAACCATATCCCATATTGGAACACGTGGTTGTGATTCTAGTGGGGTTCCTTTAACTGGTACCAAAGCATTTACCGGAACAGACTCTGGGTGAACAGCCATATTAGATAAAGTTTGAAGCATAGAAACCCTGTCTTCAACAGTTTCACCTAATCCAATAATTCCTCCACTACATACGGTTAATTTTGCTTTACGTACATTTTTTATGGTATTCAAACGATCGTCATAAGTACGGGTAGAGATGATACGTTTATAATCATCTTCAGAAGTATCAATGTTATGATTATAAGCATACAAACCTGCATCTGCAAGTCGCTGAGCCTGATTTTCAGTAAGCATGCCCAATGTACAGCATACTTCCATATCCATATCATTTACAGCCTTCACCATTTCAATTACACGATCAAAGTCGCGGTTATCACGTACTTCGCGCCATGCAGCTCCCATACATAAACGTGATGCACCACCTTCTTTCGCTTTTACTGCAGCACTCACCACCTGACTTACCTGCATAAGCGGCTGAACTTCAAGATCAGTATGGTAACGGGCAGCCTGTGGACAATACGAGCAATCCTCGGCGCAGCCACCTGTTTTTATAGAGATCAAAGAACTCACCTGTACTTCTGCGTAATCTTTATTCTCGCGATGTATTGTTGCGGCTTCGTAAACGAGATCCAAAAATGGTTTATGGTATATGGCAGATATTTCTTCCTTCGTCCAGTTGTGTTTTGTTGGTTGCATATAATAATGAATAATAGAATTAAAGTAAAAGTTCGCTCGCTAAGCCTAGCAGGAGCAAAAATCCGAAAACATCTGTAAATGTTGTAATAATTATTGAAGAAGCAATGGCTGGATCAATTCCAACACGCTTTAAAATTAACGGAATACCAGCACCAGTAATACCAGCTATTAATAAATTGCCTGTCATGGCCAGAAAAATAACCAGACCCAGCATTGGATTAGAATCAAAAAATATGGCAAATAAAAATACTATTAAGCCAGTTACAGCACCGTTAATAAGACCAACTGATACTTCTTTTAACACTGTTCTGTAAGCCTGATTGTCTGTGAGGTCATATAATGATATCCTTCTTACCGTTACGGCAAGTGCCTGGGTAGCTGCGTTTCCGCCCATACCAGCAATAATTGTCATGTATGCAGGTAATACTTCAATCAGTTTAATAGTAGGCTCAAAATGCCTGATAACACCTGATGCAAGAAAAGCTGTTCCCAGATTCAAAATCAACCATGGTAAACGTGATTTTACAGCCTCAATCCAGTTACCACTTAATTCCTCATCTTCTGATACCCCTGATATTTTCAAAATATCCTCAGTATTTTCATCCTCCAGAACATCTATAACATCGTCAAATGTTACGCGCCCAAGCAATTTCATATCACTATCTAAAACGGGAATACTGGTAATATTATATTGAGAAATAAGCCTGGCCACCTCTTCCTGATCCGTATCAGGATGAACCCAGGCAACTTCAGCTTTAACAAGTTCAGTTATTTTTACGTTTCCTTTGGCTTTAATGATGTCTTTCAAAGAAACGATTCCCTGAAAAGTATTCTCATCATCTATTACATAAACAGTATAAAACTCTTCAATTTCTTCACTTTGATGGATAATTTCATCAATAGCATCCTTCTTGGTGAGGTTTAAATTTATCCGGATAAACTCCGTATTCATTAAACCACCTGCGGTTTCTTCGTGGTAGCTTAATAAGTTACGAATGCTCGAAGCATCATCTTCACTCAGATCCTCAAGAATTTCTTTCTGTTCGTGTTCTTCAAGCTGAGATATGATGTCTGTTGCATCATCATAATCCAGCTCCTCAACAATCTCTGTCCGTTTATCAGGATGAAGTTGTAGTAAAAGTTCCTCTGGATGCGATTCTTCATGCATTTCTGAAATTACTTCAGAAGCCGTCTCAACAGATAAGAGATTGATTATGCGTTGCCTATCATCTTTAGTTAAACTTTCAAATAAGATCGCAATCTCAGACGCATGATACTCTTCCAGAATAACCTGAAGTTCTTCATCACTACCGCCTAAAGCCGCCTTAATCTTAGATACGTCTGTTTTGTCTAGATCGAAAGATTGCATAAGCCGCTAAGGTAAGAATAATCAGTTCTATTTAAACCATCCCTTACGCCAGAAATATATGATTTGTGCTATTGCAATAATACCCATACCAATCATAGTGTATAAATATCCGTGAGCTGCATACAACTCCGGCATATTTTTAGGCAGTAATTTGCCAGTAACAGGATCTTGAATTGCAAAATTCATCCCGTAAATTCCGGCAATAAATGTTAGTGGAATAAAGATTGATGAGATAATCGTAAGCACCTTCATAATCTCATTCATTCTGTTACTTATCATAGATAAGTACATATCCAAATTGCTTATAGAAATCTCTTTTAGAGACTCAACCACATCTATAATCTGAATACAGTGATCATATGCGTCTTTAATATAAAGCTTTGTTTGATCAGTAATCAAAGGGCTATCGCTTCTCAAAATATCATTTAACTTGTCTCTTTCAGGCCAAACCACTCTCCTAATACCTATCAGGCTTCTTTTAATAATCTGAGTATCAAACATTACTGATTTATCCGGCTTATCAAAAAGGCGATCTTCAATGGTATCCAAATCCTCGCCCCAGGCTCCCAAAATCACAAAATAAGTATCCACAATAATATCCATCAGAGCATACATCAAATAACTGCTTCCCGCTATCCTGATGTTTCCTTTTCCACCTTTTAAGCGTGCGCGTATGGGTTCCAAACAATCCTCATAACTTTCCTGCAATGTAAATAGAGCATTATCAGTTAGTAAAAATGAAACTTGTACATTATCAAGATCCTTATTCTCATCAAAATGGAGCATCCTGCTTATTGCAAAATCATAACTCCCATATTCTTCAAATTTTGGACGCTGATAAGTACGTGTAATGTCCTCCAAAACAAGTTTGTTTACATTAAAATCAGCAGATAAAGTCTCGAACATTACTAATGAATCGTATCCTTTAATTTCGATCCAAAACGTGAAGTTCTTATCAGAAACAATTTGAGCCACATTATTTAAAGAACTAAGTTCTTTAACCTCATAATGATCCGCACTATACTTATAGAGCTTAATCACAGGTTTTAAAGCATTCTCGTCAATATAAATCTGGCCTGGACTCGAGCCTGCTACTGGCAGCGAATACTTTTTATGCTTATGATGCTTACGTTTTGTTTGTTTACTCATATTAAATATATGATTTGGATTGTGGCCCCTGGTTAAACAGCAAGTCAACAATACTTAAATTTGGCTTAAATCCTTCTCTATCATCAAAAACCTGAAAATAAGGCTTATATATCGTATTGTCATTAACTTTTTTAAAATGTATTTTAGCCCTGTAATCCAGATCAGGAGCTATATCATCAAAATACTCACTAGTAAATTCGAGCTTAACTTCTCTCTTAAGCTGCTTTAAAATCCATTCCAATAATTCCAGATTAAAATCAAAAAGAAACTCAAACTTATTATGATAAAAATGAGCAAACTCATCCTCATAAAACTCGAAATAAGCGGAGTTGCGATAACAGCTCTCAAAGCTCTTCCAATGCAACCTTTGCCAGTTAAACTCGTTGCTTATTTTAACATCTTTAACTTTCGTATGTACTTTATTCCCTCTAATAACTGGTACAATAAGATCTAAACTTCCATTTGGCGAATAGATCCTGGCTCTGTTTCTATAGGTTTGTTTAGGGAAATGCTCCTCCTTTTCAATTAAAAAATGACCATCAAAGTCTTTTAAACCAGAGAAATAACTAATAGGTGGAAGATAAAAAAGGGGGAATATAGCTGAACTTTGCATCTGATAATTTATGTTTGCATTCTCAATTCGCCAAATTAATGATAAAAAAAAGCTTTTCTTATATAGGAATATTTTTTTTGAACTTTTTGTCTCTTCTACCAACCTCTCTGTTGTATATTTTTGCGGCACTACTTTACTATCCGTTATATTATGTCCTAGGCTACCGTAAAAAAGTTGTCCGCGAAAACCTTGTTAAGTCCTTCCCTAATAAAAGTATTGAAGAAATTGTTAAAATTGAGAAAGCCTTTTACAAACACTTCACGCGCCTGGTAATTGAAACAATAAAGATGGCCTCCATATCAAAAGAGGAGTTAATGAAGAGGGTTAAGTTCAATAATTTGGAATTAATAGAAAAGCATGTAAAAAACGGACAAAGTATACTGGCATGTACTGGTCATTATTGTAATTGGGAATGGGGCATGCTGGCCATCAGTTTAACCTTATGTCCTCAGAGTTATGTGATTTTCAAACCGATTAACAATCAGCTTTTTAACAGCTGGTTTTATAAAATGAGAACCAAATTTGGCAACAGGTTTATTGCTATGAAACAGACGCTTAGAATGTTAGCATCTACAAAAAATGAACTAACAATGTTTTGTTTTGCTAACGACCAAACTCCTGTTGGCCACCAAATTCAATATTGGCTACCTTTCCTAAATCAGCGTACGCCAGTATTACTTGGATTAGAAAAAGTAGCTTTGCAGACCAATAGACCAGTAATCTATTTCAAAATGAAGTATATAAAAAATGGTTATTATGAGGTAGATTGCGAAACGATATGTGATAATCCAAGCACTACAACAGAACATCAAATTACCAATATGAGTTTCAATATCCTTGAAAATATGATCAACGAAAACCCAGCTTACTGGTTGTGGAGTCATAGACGATGGAAACACAGTAAACAAGAAATTGCAGGATAAATGGAACCAAGTGTAGCAGTAGTGATCTTGAATTGGAATGGGCAGGCATTGCTTCAGCAATTTTTACCCGGCGTAATTCAATCCAAATACAATAATTTACAATTAATAGTAGGCGACAATGCCTCTACAGACAATTCAATTGAGTTTCTAAAAGCCAATTATCCTGAGATAAGGATTATACAAAATAATGCCAATTACGGATTTGCAGAAGGATACCGTAAAATACTGGAACAGGTTGATGCTGAATATTTTGTGCTTTTAAACTCAGATGTAGAAGTTCCGGAAAACTGGATACAACCAGTTATAGACATGATGCAAAAGGACAGCAGTATTGCTGTTGCCCAGCCTAAAATAAAATGGCAAAAAAACAGAAACGAATTTGAATATGCAGGTGCAGCAGGGGGCTATCTCGATTTACACGGATTCCCATTTTGCAGAGGCCGGTTGTTCGATACCGTTGAATCAGATTATGGCCAGTACAACGATTCAACTGAGATATTTTGGGCTAGTGGAGCAGCCTTATTCATAAAAAGCAAACAATGGAAAGAAGTGGGTGGCCTGGATCCTGATTTTTTTGCTCATATGGAAGAAATTGACCTTTGCTGGCGTTTAAAAAATCTTGGCTATAAAGTTGTCTATTGTGCCGATGCAGAAGTTTATCACGTTGGAGGTGGCACTCTAAGTGCAAACAACCCTTATAAAACCTATTTAAACTTCAGAAACAACCTGATCATTCTTCAAAAGAACCTACCAATTGGCGATGCTTATTCAAGGATATTTATAAGAATGTGTCTTGATTTTGTAGCATGGATTCATTTTCTGCTTCAGGGAAAAACAGACTTTGCTTTTGCTATTAATAAAGCACATTTTCATTTTCTTAAAGGCCTATCGGCCAACGCCAGGAAAAGAACAGCTAAACAAATCAGCTTTCAAAAACACGTTGGCCAATATCCATCAAGTATAGTGTATGCCTATTTTATTAAGAAAATTAGGTTTTTCAGTCAGTTAAAAACCTAGTTCTTCTTCTCAGGAACAAACAATATTGCCCCTTCCCTGCTTGCCACGCTTATGATAGCCTTGTAAATATAATCACATACCAGTTTTTCACCGGCTATATTGATGTGGGCAATATCATCTTCAGGAGTATGATACTGAGGATGTCCACCAGTATGAAAGCCCAATACAGAAATGTTCTTTCTGTAAAATGATACATGGTCAGAACCACCTACGTCATAAGCAATTACAATTGGGTTAATACCAACCTGTGAGCCCAGACTTTTCATTAAATCCATACCACCATCAAAAGAAGCAGCACCTCCCATATACAATTGCTTTTCAGCATTCATTCTACCCACCATATCCATATTAAGCATCAATTTGATAGAAGATAAAGGCACCAATGGATGTTCAACAAAATACCTTGACCCCAATAAGCCCTGCTCCTCAGCACCGAAAGCTATTAAAAGGACACTGCGTTTTAAATCTTTTCTATTGGCCGACAATTTCTCTGCAATTTCCAATAAAGCAGCAGTTCCACTTGCATTATCATCAGCACCGAGATGTATGCCTACGGTATCAGGCTTTTTAGACGATGGCCCACCCATCCCCAAATGGTCGTAATGCGCACCAAGTACTATAAACTCATTCTTTAAAACAGGATCACTCCCCTCAATAAAACCAATTACATTCTGAGTTTTAACTCTAGGCGTATCCGTCACCCCCTTTTTTACCCGTATTTTGGCAATAAATTCCTGAACATAACTACCGTTAAAAGGCTTAACACCAGCCTTTTTAAAATCTTTTATCAGATAAGTAACAACCTTCTTGTTCTCTTTAGTCCCCGGAAAACGACCCGCCATTTTTGGTGAGGCGAGAAATGAAATATGTCCAAGTATCTCCTTCTCAGTAACATCAGTTTGTGCAATAGCGCCCAGGCCCATTGCCAAACCAACAACAGTTAATAAATATCTTTTAACCTGCATTATTCTGAGTTTTTAAAAAACTTTCAATTGCCAGTCTGTATCCGTCCATGCCAAAGCCGGTTAAAACACCCTTACAGTTCTTGCCTGTTAGTGAAACATGCCTGTATTCCTCTCTTGCATAAATATTTGATATATGCACCTCAATTACAGGAGTTTTAATAGCCGCAATTGCATCGGCAATAGCCACTGAAGTATGTGTGTAAGCTCCCCCATTTAGCACAATGCCATCATAATCAAAACCAACCTCGTGCAGCTTATTAACAAGCTCACCCTCAACATTACTCTGGTAATAATCAATATCAATGATCCCAAACATTTCACGCAACTGCGGAATATATTGATCAAAGCTTAAATTCCCGTAAATACCTGGCTCTCTAACCCCTAAAAGGTTTAAATTTGGACCATTAATAATTTGTATCTTCATCAGTTCAAACTTAAAGCTAAAAACTTACATCAGAAAATTTTTGTGTGATTAATAACCCCTATTTAAAATCGTTTAAGAACTATCTGAAACTGGAGCGCTCACTTTCAGCTAATTCTATTGATGCGTATCTTACAGATATTGACAAATTATTTCAATATTTAGAATCTACAAAAAAAAACACTGATTTAAAGGAGATTAACAGCAATGATTTAAAGTTATTTATAACATGGATAAACGAGCTTGGCATGTTACCTAGTACACAGGCCAGGGTAATATCTGGCCTTAAATCGTTCTTTAGCTTTCTGTTATTAGAGCTGGTTATTCCCGCTGACCCCACAGCATTGCTGGAATCGCCCAGGCTATCACGCAAACTACCAGACACACTAAACATTATTGAAATCAACCAGTTAATAGATGCGATTGATGCCTCTAAGCCAGATGGAATGCGAAACAAAGCAATCCTGGAAGTCCTTTATGGATGCGGATTAAGAGTTACTGAACTGATCAGTCTTAGGATATCTAACATGTATTACGAAAACGAATACATAAAAGTAATTGGAAAGGGAAATAAAGAACGTATAGTGCCAATTGGGGCTACTGCATTAAAGTTCATTAAAATCTATATTGAAGAATCGCGAATTCATATCAATATAAAGAAAGGCTTTGAAGATTATATTTTTCTAAATCGAGGAGGAACAGGCCTGTCGCGCATTTCTGTTTTTACTATGATCAAAACTTTAGCCTTAAAAGCGGGAATAAAAAAAAGCATTAGTCCGCACACCTTTAGGCATTCATTTGCTACACATTTAATAGAGGGTGGCGCCGATTTAAGGGCTGTACAAGAAATGCTCGGACACTCAAGTATTACCACCACAGAGATTTACACCCATTTGGATCGCGATTATTTAAAGGGAATCATAACGGAGTTCCATTCCAGAAGCTAAAATCATTCTGTCCTTTCCTTGAATATCTTTTCTCAACTCTATGTTTACAAATGATTTAGATAACAACATCTGTACTGTCTCTTCACCTAAATGCTCATTAATTTCAAAAAACAGCAGACCGTTATCTTTCAAATTACTGAGTGCAAATTCTGCAATTGCCTCATAAAATATTAAAGGTTTCTCATCAGAAACAAAAAGTGCCAAATGAGGCTCATTTTCCAATACATTTTTATGCATAGTCTTTTGCTCCTCCATTGTGATATAAGGTGGATTACTAACTATCACATCGTACTTTTCAGCACTTTTAAAGTTCAGAATATCTGCATGAATAAAATTAACCCCAGCGTTATTTAACAATGCATTTTCGTTTGCAATAGCTAATGCACCTTCAGAAACATCAATAGCGCTAACAGTAAAGTTGTTCAGGTTCTTTTTCAACGAAATTGCAATACATCCACTCCCTGTACCAATATCCAAAATACGACCATTAAACTGCTCCTGCTTACACCTTTCAATAATCCATTCAACCAACTCCTCTGTTTCAGGTCTTGGAATCAGCACAGAGGAATTAACTTTAAAAATTAAACCATAAAAAACAGTATCTCCAATAATATATTGCAAAGGCTCACCCGTTTTCAACCTGGCTAACGTAATTAAATACTCATTAAGCTTAACCTCCTCTACAACAGTGTCTCCCTTTAACATTAACTGACTCCTGTTAAACCCAGAAATATGTTCCATAGTAATATTGAAAATAGAAATTATTTCCTGTTCATCGTAAATCTCTATTAACTCTTTCGTAAAATGATGCAATAATTGCTTTAAATTCATGCTATGCAAAAGTAAGTAAATAGAACAATATACCTTACTTTTGCTGTAATGACTGACGAACTATATATGAGACGCTGCCTTGAACTGGCAAAAATGGGGAACGGACAAGTTAGCCCAAATCCACTTGTTGGCTGCGTAATAGTATGTGATGATCAGATAATTGGCGAAGGATACCATAAAAAATTTGGTGAAGCCCATGCCGAAGTAAATGCTGTAAACGAGGTTTTTAAAAACCATGGAGACAATGCAACCGCACTACTTGCAAATGCAACCGCATATGTAAGTTTAGAACCTTGTGCCCACTTTGGAAAAACCCCTCCCTGTGCAGATTTACTGATTAAACACCGATTAAAAAAAGTTGTTATTGGCAATACAGACCCATTTACAGATGTAAACGGAAAGGGAATAGAAAAGCTACACAATGCAGGTATTAAAGTAGAAACAGGTGTGCTACAAAGCGAATGCAGCTACCTTAACCGTCGCTTTTTTACCCGGATAAAGCAGCAACGTCCATTCATAATTCTTAAATGGGCAGAAACAGCAAATGGATACTTTGCTCCAAAAAACACTGCGCAACAATGGATAAGTGGGCCTCTTGCAAAAAAGCTGGTGCATAAATGGCGAACAGAGGAAGACGCAATACTTATTGGAAAGAATACAGCCATTGCTGATAATCCACAACTAAATGCCAGAGAATGGCCAGGCAAAAACCCGGTAAGGATTGTTATAGATCGTAATCTGCAGGTTCCCATAAATAACCATATTTACAATAACGATGCAAAAACCATCATTATTAACGAAATAAAAACAGAAGTACAAAACAATATTCATTTCATACATATGGAAGATATGCAATACTACTTGCCACAAAAAATAGCTTTTCAACTTTATCTTATGGATATCCAGTCTGTAATTATCGAAGGTGGAGCAAATATCCTAAACCAGTTTATTCAGGGCAATTTATGGGATGAAGCAAGGGTTTTCACTTCTGCAGACTCTTGGGTGGACGGCATTTCATCTCCAATTATTAATGGAAGTATAACAGAAGAATATTACATAGAAAAAGACAAATTAACTATCTATAAAAACAACCCAAACAAATGATTTACCTGTTAATAAGCATTTTTTGCAGTGTTACAGTCGGAGTACTACTAAAGTTCGCCAAAAGATATAGAATCAATATTGTGCAGGCGGTTACATGGAACTACCTCTTTGCCATTGGTTTAAGTGTTTTCTTTTTTAAACCCAAATTCAGCCACCTTGCTTCTACCTCTCACTATGATATTTATTTGAGTCTTGGAATTCTGTTACCCCTTATTTTCTGGTTCCTTGCAGGTTCCATCAGAAACATAGGAATTGCCAGAACCGATATAGCACAGCGTTTATCATTATTTATTCCAATACTGGCTTCCTATTTCTTATTTAAAGAACATTTCACACTATTTAAAATCTGCGGGCTTGCCATAGGCTTTGTAGCTATTTTTTTGACTCTATATAAAAAAACAAAGCAAAGAAGCACCATTGGCAGCTGGTTTTACCCGCTTATTGTGTTTATAGGTTTTGGCATAATCGACATCCTTTTTAAACAGGTTGCCCAAATCAAATCAATCCCCTACACTACCTCATTAACCATTATCTTCATTTTGGCTTTTATAATTTCAATTGTTTCAATTCTATATTTTAGGGCATTTAAAAACCAAAAACTCGAACTGGTTAATGTACTTTGTGGATGTGTATTAGGCTTTTTTAATTTTTTCAATATTCTTTTCTACCTTAAAGCACATGGTGCGATGGCACAGAACCCATCAACTGTTTTTGCAAGTATGAATATGGGAGTAATTATTCTAGGCAGCCTAATAGGAATATTTGTTTTCAAAGAAAAATTAAACAAGCTTAACTATTGGGGCTTGTTTCTAGCACTTGCTGCTATTATTTTAATAACACTATCTAAGATCTATGCTATTTGATGATACCTATAAAACAATATCAGCTGCTTCCGAAGGGGTTTTTAAGGATAAAGGAAGCAAATTTATTGCTTATGCCTATCCCATAAGTTCAGATGATGAATTAAAAAACATACTTCAAAATCTTCGATCAGAACATCCTAAAGCCCGCCATTTCTGCTGGGCACTTCGCATAAGTCCAGACAGGACTGTATTTCGCATTCAAGACGACGGCGAACCATCAGGCACTGCCGGCAGACCTATTTTAAATACACTACTTTCAGCAGATATAACAAACATACTTATTGTAGTAGTAAGATACTTTGGGGGCACGCTACTTGGTGTTCCAGGTTTAATTAACGCCTACAAAACTGCAGCAGCGGAAGCAATTAAAGAAGCTAATGTTATAGAAAAAACAGTAAACGATATTTACGAAATCACATTCGACTATCTGGCTATGAACGATGTAATGCGTTTAATGAAAGATGAACAACTAAACATTATTGATCAAAACTTTGATACCTCTTGTGTTATCAAATTCGAGGTTAGAAAGGCCAGCTTAAATATTGTACTTGGTAAATTAGATAAAATTGATAATTTAAAAACTAAATATCTTTTCACCGCCTAAAACCTATGCTATGGAAACTAAAATATCAGAAGCAGACCTGATTATTAATCAGGATGGTTCAATTTATCATCTGAACCTTTTTCCTGAAGATTTGGCATCCACAATAATTACTGTAGGTGACCCTGACAGGGTTTCCGAAGTTTCAAAACACTTTGACAGCATAGAGCTTAAAAAAGGAAAACGAGAGTTTATTACGCATACTGGTTACCTCGATAAAAAACGGATTACAGTAATTTCTACTGGTATAGGAACCGATAATATTGATATTGTTTTTAATGAGCTTGATGCGCTTGTTAATATTGATTTTGAAAAAAGGGTTGTGAAAAAAGAGTTAACCTCTTTAGATATCATTCGCATTGGCACCTCAGGAACAATACAACCTGATATACCTATGGATACCATACTTGCATCTACTTTTGGGTTAGGGTTAGATTCCTTAATGCAATATTACATCCATGAGTTATCTGGTGACGAACATAGCATATTAGATGCTTTTAAGTCACATTTTGCGCATATTAAAGGCATTACCCCTTACCTTACAGCAGCCAGCAATACGCTACTCAGCACCATAGGCAGTGATATGGAGCATGGAATTACGATAACCGCTCCGGGATTCTACGCGCCACAGGGCCGACAAGTGAGAGCAAAGAACGCTATACCTGATTTTATCAATTTATTAAATAATTTTCAGCATAGTGATCATAGAATTACTAACTTAGAAATGGAAACAGCAGGAATTTATGCATTGGCAAAAACTTTAGGTCATAAAGCACTGTCAGTAAACGCGATACTTGCAAATAGAGTAAATTTCAAATTCAGCAAAAACCCTGGAGCGGTTGTAGACAGAGCGATAAAAATGGTTTTAGAGAAAATAATTAAACAAAAATGACGCAATCACTGTTCATTCGGTATGATTAATGTTCAGAGATTAATTATAAAGTGTGATCAATAGATTTAAAAATAAGAGTAATATGTTAGGGAAAATAAAAGAGAGATTCGTGTTGTCTGTGGTTAATTCTTCACTGACGGGGTACGAAGCTAAAGATCTGGATACCGGAAAAAGGTTAATCTCTGTACTTGCGGGTGTATATATCTTACAAAAAGGAATCAGAAATATTCGTCAGCATCCGTTTACGGCAATTGAGGAAGTTGCTCTAGGAAGTATTTTATTGTATAATGCCGCAAGTGGCTTAAATAAGAGAATAACTAAAAAACCAACTGAAATATCTGATATAAGAAGAAATCAAATTCAAGGCAACGACCCAAGGTCTGATGTACCTGCGTTTGTATAAACTTAAATTCAACAATTTAAACAGAAAAGGCCGATACTGAGTATTGGCCTTTTCTGTTTAATCTCTTTTTATTTCTTAACCGGTTTAGCTGTCATGTAAAACCTCAGCTTACCGCCACCCGTAATGTCAGAATGTTTAATTGTATTTCCAGCAAGCTGTTTTCCATTTAACAAAACCTTCTGAACATACACATTTTTATCACTTTGATTTAAAGCTTCAACAGTAAACGTTCTCCCATTTTCAAGTGCCAGCACAGCATTTTTTATAGCCGGGCTTCCCAAAGAATAGTCTTCAGAGCCCGGAGATACCGGATAAAAACCTAAAGAAGAAAACATATACCATGCACTCATTTGTCCGCAATCATCATTACCACCTAACCCATCAGGTGTAGGTTTATACTGCATTTTCAGGATCATACGCACCCTCTCTTGCGTTTTCCAGGGTTGTCCAATCCAATTATACAGATAAGCCACATGATGGGCAGGCTCATTGCCGTGCACGTATCCACCAATAATTCCTTCTCTGGTAATATCCTCTGTCTCAGCAAAAAATTCATCCGGAAGATGCATAGTGAATAAAGAATCCAACCTTAAGCCGACCTTTTTATTGCCGCCCATCTGCTCAATTAAAGCTTTAGGATCCTGAGGTACAAAGAAACTGTAGTTCCAGGTATTGCCTTCAATAAACCCTTGTCCATGAGTACTTAATGCATCAAATTCCTTTTTAAACGAACCATCAGCCATTTTTGGTCTCATAAACCCGATAGATTTATCAAACACATTTTTCCAGTTTCCAGAACGTTTAGTAAATTCATCATAAACATCCTGTCTGTTCAGCTTTTTAGCCAGCTGGGCAATACACCAGTCATCATAAGCATACTCTAATGTATTAGAAACCGACGTTCCGCTGCGCTCTGCCGGGATATAACCCAAATCTATATAATCGCCTATCCCCTCATAATCGCGGTGATTAGCAGTTGTTATACAAGCATCCAACGCCTTGTTGGCATCACCATTATATACGCCTTTAATAATTGCGTCTGTTAAAACAGAAACACTGTGGTAACCGCTCATGCACCAGTTATCGTTTGCATAATGCGACCATATAGGAAGCATTTTTAGCGCACTCTGATCATAATGAGCCATCATTGATTTTACGATATCGTTGTTTCTGGCAGGCTGCATGATATTCAAGAAAGGGTGCAATGCACGATAGGTATCCCACAAAGAGAATGTGGTATAGTTGGTAAAGCCATCGGCTCTATGAATATCCTGATCCAACCCTTTATACTCTCCATTTACATCGCTATAGTTCGTCGGATTAATAAAGGCATGATACATTGCTGTATAAAAATTGGTCTTATCATCTTCAGAAGCTTCAATTTTGATCTTGTTAAGCTCTTTATTCCATTCTGCCTGTGCTTGTTGTTTTACTTTATCAAAATCCCATCCCTGTGCTTCTGCCTGCATGTTCTCCAAAGCATTTGCCTGACTAACCGGCGATAAAGCAAACTTTACCTTGATTTTTTCCTGATCTTCGGTTTTAAAATCAAAGTACATTCTAATGCGTCTTCCTGCTATATCCGGAAAGTTTTTAGTCTGGTCAAACTTTCTCCAGAAACCCTTATACACCTGTGCTTTATCAAAATTCTTTTGTCCGTAAGAAACAAACGGTTTAGAAAATGACATAGCAAAATACACGGTACGTGTACGTGCCCAACCATTAGTTTGTCTGTAACCGGTAATTAAAGTATCATTGACAACACGTACAAAAGTCCATACCGCTTTGTCGTCATAGTTGTAAATGCCCGACATCAAATCCAATATAATATGCGATTCATCAGACTTTGCAAATGTATACTGGTGCATACCTACCCTATTTGTTGCGGTAAGCTCAGCTAAAATATTGTCATCGTCTAGTTTAACCTTATAATACCCAGCCTCCGCAACCTCATTATCATGAGAAAATGCTGATCTAAAACCCGATTTAGGATCATTAGCAGTACCAGGATTTAATTGCAGTTTTCCTTGAGTTGGCATAATCAGAAAATCTCCCAAATCAGAGTGTCCAGTACCGCTGAAATGCGTGTGGCTAAACCCTACAATAGTCTTATCCTCGTACTTGTACCCGGCACAATACTTATAGACATCGCCATTATACTTGCCATTTAATTCGTACGACAAAGTATCTGTATCAGGACTTAGCTGAACAGATCCAAAAGGAACTGTGGCACCAGGATAAGTATGCCCCATTTTTTGAGTTCCAATAATTGGTTTTACATACTTCACCAGGCTTTGCTGCGCATTTGCCAGCATCGGGGCTGATAAAAAGCAGTACAGGAGGATTTTTTTCATATTTAACTTTAGTTCTATTTTTTTATGATTGTCTAAGGTATAAAAAAATCACACAAAAAACAGCTTTTTTAGTCCTGCTATAACGTTTGATCATTATATTTCACACTATCCTTTAACCAGCCTGGCATCCACCCATAAAACCGACCCTATCCTACATCAACACCCGCTCCTAAAAGTCAACTATCAATACCAATTAATAAACCTAATTCACTTCCACTAAGCCCATCTTCTCTCTCCTCTCAATTCGGCTAAAATTAAGTGTCGGGAAGAGGGTCTGGGAACCATTTTGCGCCATTCAGCACAATTTGTTCCAGCCCGAAAAACGATCACTTAATTTTACTTTGACAACCCATTGACCTCCCAAATTAAAAACTTCAATTAAAATCATGTATTTTTGCACCCTATTTCTAATCACCGGGCTTTGAACCCGAGGCAGTATTAAATAAAATGAGTAAAAGAGGAAGAATATTAGTCGCCATGAGTGGCGGTGTCGATAGTTCAGTAGCAGCAGTAATGTTACACGAACAAGGTTATGAAGTTATTGGGTTAACCATGAAAACATGGGACTATGCTACATCTGGCAGCAGTAGTAAAGAAACAGGCTGTTGCAGTTTGGACAGCATAAACGATGCCCGGACATTAGCCGTGAACTATGGTTTCCCTCATTATATTCTCGATATCCGCGATGAGTTTGGTGATTTTGTAATCGACAACTTTGTTGATGAGTACCTTGCTGGCCGTACACCAAACCCGTGTGTATTGTGTAACACCCACATCAAATGGGAAGCATTATTAAAACGCGCCAATAAACTGGATTGCGAATTTATTGCAACCGGGCATTACGCAAATATCAGACAACAAGATAGCGGCCGTTACGTAATCTCTAAAGGAAAAGACGAAAATAAAGACCAATCATATGTACTATGGGGTGTTTCCCAGGAAAACCTTGCACGTACACAATTCCCTCTGGGTTCTTTTGCTAAGTCTGAAATCAGACAAATGGCTTTAGACATGGGGCAAGAAGAACTCGCTAAGAAAAGTGAAAGCTACGAGATCTGTTTTGTGCCAGATAACGATTACCGTGCCTTCTTAAAACATAAAGTTGAAGATTTAGAAGACAGAGTTGCTGGCGGTAACTTCATCACTAAAGACGGAATGGTAGTTGGTCAGCATAAGGGCTATCCTTTTTATACTATTGGCCAGCGAAAAGGACTTGGAATTGCCTTCGGCGAGCCAATGTTTGTAACCCAAATTATGCCTGAAAGTAATACTGTGGTACTTGGAAGAGCCGAAGATCTGGAAAGAAACGAAGCCTTGGTACGTAATGTTAACCTGGTAAAATACGGAAGCATTTTGGAACCAATGGATAATGTAGTTACTAAAATCAGATATAAAGATGCAGGTATGTTAAGCACTATCGTTCAGGAAGGTGATAAAATGCGTGTAGTATTTGACCACAACGTATCAGCAATTGCACCTGGCCAATCAGCAGTTTTCTATGAAGGAAACGACCTGCTAGGCGGTGGTTTCCTTTGCTAAAAATCCTGAATTCTACCTTCTTATTTCGGTGTCCTGAAGTAAATTTGGGATGACGAGGTGTACTCGAACTGTCGAGATTCAGGACCTTAAATTTAATTTGTCAATGTCACTGCGTTTGAGGTAAAATATTGTTCCAGATAAGATTTTACCTCGGCTTTTTTTACGATATCATCAATAAAACTATCAAGAGGTTCTAAACCATTGTCATAAGCAAAAATAAATTGTGCATTATCCTCTGTAGTAGTCGAAAGCCAATTTGTAATATTCACTACCTGCCTATTATTTATGGTTTCAATTTTCAATTTGCTTATATCACCGCCAGTAGCGCTAAAATAGATCTGCGCCAAAGAATTTGCATTTAAGTTCCGTAAGTTAACATCGTCAAAATGATTAGTCGGTAAGCCAAATGTGCGTTTTATTGCATAGCGTAATCCCTCCATAATGATTGATCCTTTATTTTCATCCTTAGCTTCAGCCTGATAAAAGACATCAAATTTTGAACCCATTTTCACCCCTTTGAGAACATGTGTTCCATATTTATGAACCAGCTGCTGAGCGTTTAACAAAGTAATATCTCTTTAAAATCAGATGTTAAAAAATTATTTACAGGTTGCCAATCACTAAACTTGAAACTTTTCAAAATCCAGTAAAAGTAATAGTATCCATAGCCATACTTTTTATCAGTGACAACTGTTCCAGGAAATGCCTTCTCTATAGTATTTCCAAAAAGTCTCAAACCTTTAGTGTGTTGAAACGAATTGGATAATATTTCTGATAAATCCACAGCATTTTCAGCCTGAATGGGTTTCCATGAACCCTCTCCCGCTCTACTTATGTTAATTCTAGAGCCGCTAGCAGTATAAGCTTCAACATCAACTACACTTGCTCTTATAGAAGCTTGGTTATTGAATCTATCTGTAGCATCATATCCAAATCCTAAAAAATTATAAGTTTCAGATGGTCGATATAAAGGTTGGGTTTCTTCTGTTACTCCCTTAACTACCAGTTCAATATCTGCTGATAATTTCTCCTCAATTACGATTTCTTCGGTTTTTTTCTTGCACGAGGCCAACATGGCAAAAATTGCCATAATAAGAATTGTTTTTTTCATTAGGTTCAAGTTTGTGTGTGTTGTCTACCTCAATTTTAATGCCATTTTAGCAATAAAATTTAAAATTGGTATAGATATAACTAAAAAAATAGATAAACATTAAACCATAATAGAAATATTATTTCTCTTTAAGAAAAAAATACTATAATTATATTGATAAATGCTAAGCTTCCAATTTATTAGAAATAAGATAAGGTGAAGCTGTTTTTAGTTTTTTACCCTTATACCTTTCAAAATAATAATCTACCCTTCCCAGGTTAATGCCTGCAAAGCCAACCTGATTTATGGTAGTTATTGCTCCGCTCAAATTCTGCACATCCTCAGGTTGATCCATAAAAGTATGTGTATGGCCACCTATTATTAAGTCGATACTCTTATTATTTTTAGCTAAAATTTGATCAGAAACCTTATCTGTTTTATACTTGTAACCCAAATGAGATAAGCAAATTACCAGATCACATTTAAAGTCATTCTTTAATATATCAGCTATTTTATTAGCCTTTGCAACCGGATCTAAATAAACCGCATCACCATAGTTTTTGCCTTCAACTAAACCATGCAATTCTATTCCAACCCCAAAAACACCAATCTTTAATCCATCCTTTTTAAATATCTTATACGGAAGGGTCGATTTATTGAGTATCGTATTAGAGAAATCGTAATTACTACAAAGAACAGGGAAATTGGCATGAGGCAATTGCTTATAAAACCCTTCCATACCATTGTCAAAATCATGATTGCCCATTGTTACAGCATCATATCCCATTGCAGTCATGAGCTTAATTTCTAGCTCTCCACCAAACTTATTAAAATATGGAGTACCCTGAAAAATGTCGCCGGCATCAAACAACAGCACGTTTTTCTCTTCGTTTCTTATCTTTTTGATCAGGGCTGAGCGCCTTGCGGTACCACCCAAACCCTCATATTTGGATCCGTCAATAGGAAAAGGCTCTATCCTGCTATGAACATCATTGGTATGCAAAATAGTTAGCTTTGTTACTCCTCCAGCCGCCTCAGCTTCAAATGCATTTAAATTTAAGGCTAAAGCAACTGCAGCGACACCACCGGTTCTAAGAAAATCTCTGCGGTTAGTTTTTAGTAATTCTTCCATCTAATTTTGGATTAATTGTTTTTCCTCGCGCTTCATTTGCAGTAACATAGTTCATTCATGCATCGTGTATTTTAAGACCTATAATCTTTTGACCTATAGCATTTTTAAAGGCAGGAACATTGTCGCCACCACCACCAATGTAATCTGAGGTAAGCACCCTGTAGATTTTGTTTACATCAAACGGC
>Ga0157371_10002127_pt1 | contig 19280 bp, 14 predicted proteins | sample C45metaG_FD_113462 | JGI IMG/M metagenome (GOLD analysis project Ga0157371, IMG submission 113462) | Corn rhizosphere microbial communities from Kellogg Biological Station, Michigan, USA - C4-5 metaG | ecosystem: Host-associated > Plants > Roots > Rhizosphere > Soil | place: USA: Michigan...
GGTGCTCGGTTTGTACCTGAATTGATCAATAATCGTTCAGGTGTCGGATCGCAGGTGGAAGCAGTAGATTTAAATAAAGATGGTGCTATCGACATCATCACGTCGACCGATAGAGGTACTTTTATCTTTTGGAATAAAATAAAACAACTAAAGAATAAATAGGATTTATAGGTTTTGGATGAAGTCGTTTTATATTTTCCAATAAAATAAAACAGCTAAAGAATAAATAGGACTTGTAAGTTTTGAATGAAGTTGTTTTATCTTTTGGAATAAAATAAAACAGCTAAAGAATAAATAGGACTTGTAAGTTTTAGATAAAGTTAAATTGATATAAAAAATTCTAAAATAATAATTATGAAAATTTATTTGTTTGTTTTGATGTTATTTATAGGCGTTATTTTGTCTCTTCATTTATCAATGAATGCACAAGTAGGCGTTATTCTAAAAAATTCGCGGATGGCTAACGCCATGTTTTGGACTATTGGGGCTATCACTGCTATTATCATCGGATTGAGTGGTTGGGATCCAGCTGTTTTTACTGAGTTGAAAAATGTGCCGGCATGGTTGTTTATTGCTGGTGCAATGGGAGCAGCCCTGGTTTTTGGAATTGCATGGACTATTCCACAAATTGGCGCTGGTGCAGCGTTTGTACTAATGATTGCAGGCCAGGTTATTGCCGGTATGATTTTTTCTCATTTTGGATTACTCGGATCTCCGGTAGAACGTATTTCATTAATTAAGATTCTGGGCGTATTGCTTTTAATCGGTGGAGTTGGAATCATAACATTTGCGAAGTAAAAAAGGGAAGGTATTTTAATACATTTAAAAGTTATATATATGAGAAATAATACTATAACCAGAAGACGTTTTCTTGAGATTACCGGTTTCGGAGCTACGGCTATGATGATTCCTGGTATCGCATGGAGTGAAAACCTAAGGAAATTAGATATAAAAGTTGGTTCTACATTTATTTTGTGGGGATACGGCGCAGATGCTTTGGAACCAGCGCTCAACGATATATCTAAACTAGGGTTTCATGGGTTTGAAACGTTTGGACAAGTAATTGAAGAATGGGAAAATAATCGGGGAGGATTCGGTCAAGTGGTTAGTAAATACGGAGTTCCTCTTGTTTCCGCTTTTTGTAGCGGGGATGTTATAAATCCTTCAAAAAGAGAGGATGAATTAAGGAAGTTACTGCAATGGTCTAAGATGGTTAAAAAGAATGGTGGAAAGGTGATTGAATATTGCGCTGTAGGGAACCCTAGACAGGGATATGATTACAAGGAACACAAAAAGGACATAATTGATTCAATGAATTTATACGCCAAGGCTATTACTGATGAGGGGCTGGTTTGTGCACTACATCCTCATACAGGCACCGCAATTGAAACCACTGAACAAATATACTTTGCCATGCAGAATGTGGATACAAATTATATGAAGTTTGGACCCGATGTAGGACAAATGCTAAAGGCAGGAGATGATCCAGTTAAGATAGTCAAAGACTTCCTTCCATTAGTTGAACATGTCCATCTTAAAGATTATGAAGGAGGAATTGATAATGGCTGGCTAGGATATTCTCCGTTGGGACAAGGCAAAGTAAAATTAAAAAAGATTTTGAAGATGCTGGAATCAAGGAAAAATAAAATGGGTGGTATGATCATGTTTGAGCTGGACTCAGATATGAGGCATAAAGCTCCGTTAACACCTTATGAAGCTGCGAAAACGTCTCGCGATTTTTTAGTTAAGTTAGGTTACCAATTTAATGAGAAAGCGTGATTGGATAAGATAAAAAAATTAAATATAGATATTAAGAGTTATGGAAGTTTTAAAAAATTATATTGATGGCAGATGGGTAGATAGCGTCTCTAAGGAAACAGTAGATGTGCTCAATCCTGCTACTGGTGAAGTATTAGCAAAGGTGCCATCTGGTGATGCTACCGTTGACGACGTATCAAAGGCAGTAGAAGTTGCTCATAAAGCTTATCTGGAATGGAAAGATGTTTCGGTGTTAAAACGAATTCAGCCCCTCTTCAAATTGAAACAACTGTTGGAAGACAATGCAGCAGATATTGCCCGGATTATAACTATGGAATCAGGCAAAACGCTTGCAGAATCAAAAGGTGAAGTGCAAAGGGCGATCGAAAATGTAGAAGTAGCAGCAGGAGCGCCAATGCTTATGCAAAGCGAATTTTTAGAGAACATTGCGAGTGGTATTGACGAATATATGATCAGACAACCATTGGGAGTTACGGCATGTATTGCGCCATTTAATTTCCCTGCTATGATTTCTTTCTGGTTCCTCCCTTATGCCATTGCGTGCGGCAATAGTATGATTATCAAACCATCGGAAAAGGTGCCGATGACTATGATGAAAATATTTGAATTCATTGAACAATTAGATATCCCGAAAGGATTGATCAGTCTGGTGCATGGAGGCAAGCCAACAGTAGACGCCATCCTGGATAACACCGGCATCAAATCAATCAGTTTTGTAGGAAGTACGCCGGTAGCCAGGTATATTTATTCACGTGCTACTGCTAATGGCAAGAGAGTACAGGCGCAGGGCGGGGCAAAAAATCCGGTTGTGGTATTGCCGGATGCAGATATTGAAATGACTTCACAGATTATTACTGACAGTGTGTATGGGTGTGCGGGTCAACGTTGTCTTGCTGCCTCTGTAGTAATAGCAGTAGATGATGATTCAAAAATCCGTGATTCTTTATATGCATCTGCCAAAGCAAGGACGGTGGGATATGGATTAGATAAAGGTGTCGAAATGGGCCCTGTGATCAGCAAGGAAAGTAAAAGGAGAATTGAAGACCTGATAGCACAAGGTGAAAAAGAAGGTGCCTCTGTTTTATTGGATGGAAGAAATGCCTCAATAAAAAATTATGAGCAAGGCAACTTTATTAAACCAACAATTCTGGAAAATGTACCGGTAGAAGGAGACCTGATCAAAACTGAAATCTTTGGGCCGGTATTGAGCCTGCTACATATGAAAACAGTTGACGATGCCATTGCTTTTATCAACAGTGGCAGCTATGGTAATATGGCTTGTCTGTTTACCAGTAGTGGCGCCAGCGCCCGAAAATTCAGAAACCAGGCTATGGCAGGCAATATTGGAATTAATATTGGTGTCGCCGCCCCTATGGCACAGTTTCCTTTCAGTGGATGGAAAGACAGTTTCTTTGGAGATTTGCATGGCCAGGGACGTCACGCAATCGAATTTTTTACACAAACTAAAGTAGTTATAGAGAGATGGCCAAGAGAATGGTCACGCAAATTTTAATTTGCACTACCTGGTATTCGCAATTGAAAATAATATATTAATGATTTTAATTTAAATTTTTGAAAAAAGAATTTTGCCCACCATTTAGGTTACAGACAAAGATGAATTTCTTAGGGGAGGATTGTATTGTGACCGATCTTAGCCATACCATAAGTGAAGATGATCCTACATTTATTGGCCATCAAAGGACTTTGATTTGGAATCATTTATCTCATGAAGAGACCCAACAATTTGGACTTACAAAAGCACCATATTCGTATAAAATTGTTGGATTTACTATGTGCGATCATTCAAATACTCATGTCGATTCTATTAATCATGTGGTAAATGAACCGAACGCTCGTGCGATTAATGAACTTCCTTTGGAATGGTTTATGGCGCCCGGAGTATGGCTTGATTTCTCTCATAAAGCTCCTGACAGTTATATCACTAAGTCAGATATACAAGAAGCTATATCAAAAACAGGCGTTACTATTAAGCCGCAGTCAGTTGTTCTTTACTACACCGGTTGGTACAAAAAATGGGAAACGCCTTTTGAATATATTAAACACTATCCTGGAGTTGATAGGAGTGCAATAGAATATCTTAATGATCTGGGTGCAATCAGTATAGGTGCTGATGCTCCGAGTATTGATAGTTATCATGAAGTTGCTGTAGTTAAAGAGCAGCCGGCTCATATTGTTTGCCGGGAGCGGGAAATTCTTAATATAGAAAATTTAGCACAAGTAGATATGATTCCTTCTCACGAATTTTGGTTTGTGGGATTACCTCTAAAAATAAAGGGCGGCTCTGGATCTCCATTTAGAGGTGTAGCAATTGTTCGCGAAAATAGTCAGAAATAAAAGATATGAATTTACCTAAAGAAATGGATGCCCTTGTATTAAAAGGTGTCCGGGATTTTGATATTGAAAAAGTGAAGGTCCCACAACCTGCTGAAGATGAGGTTATTTGCAAAGTGGACACAGTTTATATATGTGGTACAGATCCTCATATTATTGGTGGTGATTTTCCTGGATTTTGGCCAAAAGGTTTTCCTTTTATCCCAGGACATGAATGGTCTGGCACTGTAGTGGAGGCTGGGGGAAAATCAAAATTATTGGGATGGAAAGAAGGTGACCGGGTTTGTGGCATCTCCCATTGTGGTTGCGGGTATTGCGAAATGTGCCTTAAGGGCAGGTATAATATCTGTCTTAATTATGGACACGAAGAACGTGGCCACAGGCAATACGGACACTATACACAGGGAGCCTATGCTCAGTATATCTGTACTTCAGTCAAAAGCATTTTTAAAATTCCTGATCCGATGTCTTTGGAATATGCAGCCTGTGTGGATCCTCTAAGCATAGCCTTATATACGGTGAAACGCTCCCGAATGCAGCCGGGAGATGATATACTGATACTTGGAACAGGACCTCAAGGTCTGATGGCAATTTTAGTTGCTAAAGCACTAGGAGCCGGGCGTATTATTGCAGCGGGAAGTGGGGAGCGTTTGAAAAAGGCAGCAGAACTAGGTGCTGTGACAATTAATTACCGGGAAGAAGATGTAATAGAAAAAATTAAAGAGCTTACCGATGGAAAAGGAGTTCCTGCGGTACTTGAATGTGCGGGAACTGCTCAGTCGATTCAACAAGCTTGCCTTGCAGCATCCAAAGGCGGAGTTGTTTCTGTCATAGGTATTCCACATGCTGATCCAACACTTCCATTAAAAAGAATGGTATTGGAGGAAGTAGAGCTGGTGGGCAACAGGGCGAATCCAAATACAGCCGGGGCAACTATTGAACTTTTGTTGAACAACCGGATTGATCTTCGTCCTTTGATGACACATCGTTTTGCATTGAAGGATTTTCAAACAGCGTTGGATATTTTTGAAAAAAGAAAGGACGGGGCTATTAAGGTGGCCATCAAACCGAATGGTATTGAAAGTGTTGACAATTATAATAAATAAAAAGTCAGAGACAATAAATAATTAATTAATCAAGAATAATAAAGCAGTGATAGTGATAGTGAAATTTTTTTTCATAATCAAAAGGCCAAATCGTTGATGGTTTTCAAATCGGTCAACCTTTGGTTTTTTATGCAAATCAACCAATATTACTGATAATTTTCTTATAAACTTGAGTTTCAAATCAAAAAAAGTAATAAAATGAGCGAAAAAGTAATGATGGTAAGTGGCGGTGCATCTGGTCTTGGATTAACTGCTGCTACCAAAATTTGCAAAAAAAGACCGGTATCGTTGATGGTTTTCAAAGCGGTCAACCTTCGGTTTTTCCTATAAATGCGAGTTTCAAACTAAAAAAATAATAAAATGAGCGAAAAAGTAATGATTGTAAGTGGCGGTGCATCTGGTCTTGGATTAGCTGCTGCTGTAAAATTTGCACAAAACGGATATGACATTGTTATTGTAGATGTCAACGAAGAGAAAGGGAAGAAAGCTGAGCAGCAAATTAAAGATATGGGACAAAAAGCAGTTTTCTGTCTATGCGATATATCATCTAAAGAACAGGTACAACAAGCTGCTCAAACGGCGAAAGACCAGTTTGGAAGAGCTGATGTACTTATTAACAATGCAGGATTAGAGATTCGCGGTAGTATTCTACAATGTACTGAAAATGATTGGGATCGGACTTATAATATTAATCTAAAAGGAATTTACTATATGTCTAATGCTTTTATTGCACTTATGAAAGAAAATGGCGGTGGTTCAGTGGTCAATACCGGGTCAATACTTGGTTACCGGGCTGTCGGTGAACGTGCTGCTTACTCTTCCTCAAAAGGAGCAATTGATGCGCTTACCCGAAGCATGGCTTTTGATCTGGCCAAGGATAATATTCGTGTCAACTGTGTCGCACCAGGTGCAATCGATACGCCATTATTGCGAGGTTCAATTAATGACTCCCCTAATCCTGAAGAGACAGAACGTGCATTGGGATCAAAAAGTGTTTTTAATCGTATGGGTACACCAGAAGAAGTGGCGAATGTTATGTATTTTCTGGCATCTAATGAGGCTTCTTTTGTAACCGGTGCAACTTACTTTGTTGATGGAGGGTGGTCGATAATGTAACTAGACATGTTCGATTGAGTTGTTTGGTTTTCCCATCAAAAAAATCAAATATAAGAAACAGACTCATAAATGTTATATTCTATTCATATGATCTTTATATTAAAACCTTATTCCTATGCTTTATCTGGAAGATAAAGACTCCTTAATCAAAAAAGGGATTGCTTTTCTATTGGAAATTAAAGATGCAGATATTCGATTATTAAGTCTTCATCAATGCCGGTATGCAATTGACGGTGGCATTCATATAGGAGGCGCCTTTTCTGCTACAATTCCAATGGTCAGCTTATTCTACGGTGGAATAATGAATCTTAACATTCAGCAGCCAACAGCCTTGGGGCAAGACATGTTTGTACTAAGTAAGGGACACGCTGTGGCAACTTTGGCTTCAATTTATGCAGACCTGGGATATTTTGATAAGGAGATTTTAAAAAATTCCCGTTCTATTTCAAGTATTCTTAATGGGCATCCAGGACCGCTATTGCCAGGTGTACATCTCGCAACTGGTCCCATGGGGCAAGGTTTAGGAGTAGCCCAGGGCTTTGCTATTGCTGGTCAGAAAACACCGAAATTTGATGTTTTTGCTATAACCGGAGATGGAGAATTACAAGAAGGTCCGATATGGGAAGCTATCATGTATTCTGGCTCTAAGAATCTGGAGAACTTATGCGTCATGGTTGACAGCAATGGCGGTCAATTGGATAATGTAAATAATTTACATTTCCCATATAATAATTTGGGCGGTAGCTTTAATAGTTTTGGGTGGCGTGTCATTAACGTAGACGCAACCAAGTATCACACTGTTTATAACGCTCTTTTAGAATTTAAGTACGGAGACAGAGATGGGAGGCCAACAGTCATAATTTGTAAGTCTACAAAAGGGCATGGAGGGTTTTCAAATGTTACAAATAACCACAAGACTACTATAAGCAACATTGTACTTGACCAAGAGACTTTTCTGCAAGAGAGTCAACGTGAAAGACGGGAAAAGGAATTTTCCAAGTTTTACAATTTGTTAATGAAGAATAGCATATACACAGATGTTCTAAGTGTACTACGGCAACACGCAACTAATATGGGATTCAATATCCAAACCCATGATGACAATTTTGTGCACGTTACAACTGTACCTATGTCAGTTAAAACACAAAAGGCACCGGATAGAAATAATCAAATTAGTTATTCGCCTAAAGGGCTGCCAGTACTTGAAAAAGGGAAAGCTTATTCAGCACATAAAGTTATTGAGTCTGCAATGAACGTATTTGCCCTTGATGAACGTATCGTTTCAGTCGATTCTGATTTAGCTTCTACAAGCGGGCTTCAGGCGGGTGTAGGATTTGTTGATAAGTCACGCGCATTAAATGTAGGGGTTGCGGAAGCAAATATGATGCTCATAGCTGAAGCATTTGCAATATTAGGTTACAATACTTGGATAAGCACCTTTTGTCCATTTTTTGATTGGAAGATTCTAAGAAGAATTGCCGTAGGATATCAAGAACGATTAGAAGTAATTGCTGATAAAGGCTGGTTATCAAAGGGTCATGGTATAGATTTAACGATGGTGGCAACTGCTGCTGATCTGGATACCCAGTCAAATGGTGCAACGCATATGGGAAACGATGATGTAACAATGCTTAATGAAGCTGCACACGTTAAGATTATTAATGTATCTTGTCCGCAACAATTACTGGCCGTCATGAGATGGATTATGGAAGGAAGCAAGGGCATTATTTATCTTCGTGTTTTAAGAGCACCTGCCACCGTTATTTATGATGCCGATTTTACGTTTGAATTTGGTAAATCTTACCCAGCTAATCAGCACAAGCATGATGCGCTGGCATATGTTGTGACCACTGGACGAGAGGTTTATGAAGCTATTGAGGCTGCCGATATTTTGAGTACCAACGATATTGCTATTAATGTTATTGATATGCCCTCTATAGATGAGGATCAAATTTTGGATTTGTATCGTACAGGCAAACCAATTTTTATTGCTGAGCAGAACAACGGTTATCTTTGGAGCAACTTCCGAAAAGTTCTGTTTAAAAAAGAGCCTTTCATCGATACACAAAACTTAGTTCCAGTTAATTTAACCAATTCTGAAGATGTACACTATGTCCATTCGGGAACGTATTTGGAACTTGTTTCTCATTATGGTTTGAATGCGACAGAATTAAGTAAGAATATATTGAAAACTTTAAATAAATGATAAATGCAAATTTTAAACGAAAGTGAAGTTCCTGAAGTGGATCAGCCGGGTAGACTTATGCGTTGGTTGGCGAATGAAGACTCCCTTCCTGCTAAAAATCTATCAGTATGTGTGATCAGAGTGATGCCTGGTGAAACGGTGCGACCTGCTCATTCTCATCCCAACAGTGAAGAGTTGATTTATATCATAAATGGTTCCGGGAAAGTGATGATAGAAAATGAAGTTGGTGATGTTACAGTTGGATCAGCCGTTCTTTTTGAGCAAGGAAAAATACATATGCTGAAAAACACCGGAGATACTGAAATGAAAGTAATATGCTTTTTTGCTCCTGCAACCAATATCAACAATTATAAAACGTTTGAAAATATCTTATTTCCTGAATAGCTTAATGAGAATTTTCATATTAGATTTTTACGAAAGATCGTTTTCCATTAAACGATACATATAAAGATGAAAAAAATATTATTTGTTTGTTTACTGTTAACCGGCGTCACTTGTTTCGCCCAAGATAAAACGGATTTAAAGCTCTGGTATAATAAACCATCAGGAAGTACTTGGGAAAATGCGCTCCCTATAGGCAACGGAAGATTAGGTGCTATGATTTACGGGAATGTAGACACAGAAACGGTTCAGCTAAATGAAAATACCGTTTGGAGTGGCAGTCCGAATCGAAATGACAATCCTTTAGCGCTGGATTCATTGGCAGAGATTCGTCGATTGATATTTTCAGGCGAGCAAAAAAAGGCGGAAAAGTTGGCCGATAAGGTGATTATTAGTAAAAAGTCTCAGGGACAAATGTTTGAGCCTGTAGGCAGCCTCAATCTTGTTTTCGATGGGCACAATAATTATACGAATTATTACAGGGATCTTGATATTGAAAGAGCCGTCGCAACGACTTCCTATAACGTTGATGGGGTTACTTATAAAAGAGAAGTATTGGCTTCATTTCCGGATCGGGTAATTGTTATGCATTTAACAGCAAGCAAACCAGCCAGCCTTTCATTTAGCGCTTTTATTTCAACGCCACAACCAAGGGCAACAATGAAAGTTACAGGAAATAAAGAACTGACCATTTCAGGTGTTACAATCGATCATGAAAAAGTAGAAGGTAAGGTAAAATTCAAAGGAATTGCGAGGTTCAAGCTAAATGGCGGTAGTATTACATCAAACGACAGTATGCTTTTTGTAAAAAAAGCGAATGAAGTAACGATTTATATCTCCATTGCTACAAACTTCAACAATTACAAAGATATCAGCGGTAACGAAAACGCCAGGGCGGCATCTTATCTTGAAAAAGCATATCCAAAATCATTTGCTGCTATGAAGAAGGCTCACATCGCCGCGTATCAAAAATATTTTGACCGGGTAAAATTAAATCTTGGAACCACAGAGGCCGCTAAGCTTCCGACGGACGAACGTTTGAAAAATTTCGATTCGACCAATGATCCACAATTTGTAACACTTTATTACCAGTTTGGCCGGTATTTACTGATTTCCTCCTCGCAGCCCGGCGGCCAGCCGGCAAACCTGCAAGGTATCTGGAACAACAAGCTATTTCCACTCTGGGACAGCAAATACACAATTAATATTAATGCCGAAATGAATTACTGGCCGGCTGAAAAAACCAATCTCGCTGAATTGCATGAGCCGTTTATTCAAATGGTGAAAGAATTGGCAGAAGCAGGAAAAAAGACTGCGCATGACATGTATGGAGCCCGTGGCTGGATGGCGCATCACAATACGGATATATGGAGGGCTACAGGTGCAATAGATGGCGCTTTCTGGGGAGTTTGGAGTAATGGCGGCGGCTGGACTACTCAGCAGCTCTGGGAACATTACTTATACAGCGGTGATAAAGCATTCCTGGCTTCGGTGTATCCAATACTAAAAGGCGCTGCCATGTTCTATGTAGATTACCTTGTTGAAGATCCAAGGTACCATTGGTTGGTGGTGTGTCCCGATGAATCTCCTGAAAATGCGCCGAAAGCACACAAAGGATCTTCATTAGACGCTGGTGTGACGATGACCAACCAGATTATTTTTGATGTCTTTTCAAACGCTATAAGGGCAGCTGAAATTCTCAATAAAGATGGCGCCTTTGCAGATACGTTACGGCAAAAGCGCAGTCGCTTGGCTCCAATGCATATTGGTCAGCATGGCCAGCTACAGGAATGGCTCGATGACATAGATGATCCAAACGATCATCACCGTCATATTTCTCATTTATATGGACTGTTCCCGTCGAATCAAATATCTCCTTATCGTACACCCAAATTATATAGCGCTGCAAAAAATACGCTCATGCAACGCGGGGATGTATCAACAGGATGGAGCATGGCTTGGAAAATAAACTGGTGGGCAAGGATGTTGGATGGCAACCATGCTTATAAACTTATACAAAATCAGCTTTCGCCGGTGCAAAGAGGATTTAGGCGTGGTGGCGGAGGCGGTACTTATAACGACCTGTTTGATGCACATCCTCCGTTCCAGATTGATGGGAATTTCGGTTGTACGTCGGGGATTACTGAAATGCTGATGCAAACTGCTGATGGAGATATTGATTTAATTCCAGCTCTTCCTGACGTATGGATGCCAGGCGGAAGTATTTCAGGATTGCGTGCCAGAGGTGGATTTAAGATTGTGAATATGGAATGGAAAGACGGTAAAGTCGTAAAAGCGGTTATCCAATCAACGATAGGAGGCAATCTGCGGATAAGAGTGCCGAATCAAATGAAACTCACTAATGGCAGAGCCTTACAAAAAGCGGTAGGCGAAAACTCAAATCCGTTTTATCAAACCGAAAAGACCGCCATGCCTGTGATATCACCGAAAGCAACGATCACACTGCCTCAGTTAAAAGAAACTGAACTTTATGATTTGCCGACCCAGGCCGGTAAGACATATACTCTCGTTGCTTCATAAAAAAGGGATTCTGTACTGAAACAAAAATTTTAAATATTACTTGAATAAAATGATAAAAAGACTAATGCTGCAAATGAATCTGAACTTGTAGAATAAAGAAGGGCCATCCGCTTCTCCTTTCAGAACGCAGGATTTTTAAAACAACTTTTAAAACGAATATTTAATGTGCTCAAAAATATATTTTCATACTAAAACTCACCTTACATGACACGTTTATCCTTTAAAAACAAAAATTCTTTGTTTTTTGTTTTATCATTTGTCGCCATACTACTATTAGCTATTGGTTGTGGTGAATCACCAGAATCTTTATCAAAAAAGCAGCACACACAATGGACTGATTATGGAGGAGGGCCTGATAATTCAAAATTTATGGATTTGGATCAAATTACAAAGTCGAATGTGGGTAAGTTGCAGGTTCAGTTTGTCGTTCCCACGTATGATAAGGCCGGATACAATTTTAATCCGATTATTGTTGATAATGTAATGTACGTACTTGGCAGAAATAGTTCTCTTATGGCGGTTGATGCTACCTCTGGTAAGGAAATATGGATTCATAAGGGACTTAGGGGAATTATAGCCAGAGGCGTTAATTTTTGGGAGAGTAAGGACAAAAAACAAAAACGTCTTATCATTTTTATCAATAATACGATGCAGGCCATCGATGCCAATACGGGAAAATCGATTATGGATTTTGGTGCGAGCGGCAAAGGTTATACAGATATGAGGTTGGGAGTAGGCCGTGCGCCGGAAACGTTGGGCAGAATGACATCCACTACACCAGGAAAAATTTTTGAAGACCTTATTTTAGTAGGCTCAGCACCCGGCGAAGACCCGTTTGTTGGCCCCGGTGACCTTCGGGCATATAGTGTGATCACTGGTAAAATGGTTTGGGTGTTTCATACGATTCCTCTTCCCGGTGAATATGGATATGATACATGGCCAAAAGAAGCGCATAAATATTCAGGAGCTGCCAATACATGGGGAGAAATATCAGTGGACACAAAACGAGGTATTGCTTATTTCCCCACAGGCTCGCCAACTTATGATTACGATGGCGCTGACCGACATGGAAGCAATTTATTTGGTGATTGTATTCTTGCTATTGATGCCCGCACTGGCAAACGTCTTTGGCATTTTCAAACAGTGCATCACGATATATGGGACTATGATCTCACTGCAGCTCCTCAACTTATAACCGTTCAGCATAATGGAAAAGCGGTAGATGCAGTTGCAGTAGCTGCCAAAACAGGATTTTTATACGTCCTAAATCGCGTTACTGGAGAACCCCTGTGGCCGATTGTAGAACGGCCTGTTCCTAAAAGCGAAATGCCGAATGAAGAATCTTGGCCTACGCAGCCATTTCCTACTGTGGTGCCTCCCTTTAATAGACAAACGGTAACGGTAAAGGATTTTAATCCTTATTATGATACGGCGAAAAAAGCAGAAATGATCAAAAGAATAAAGGCGGCCAAGGTTGGATTATTCCAACCGCTCTCGGATAAATATGAAATAATTGCTATGCCCGGATCTACAGGTGGCGCCAACTTCGGCAATACTGCTGCTGACCCGGATAAAGGAACCGTGTACGTTCAAACCAAAGAAGCGGCATCCATCTATCGGTTAAAATTAAGGGACCCAAACAAGAAAAAATTTGGAGTGTCGCCTGACCGGATGGCAAAAGCACAAGTTATGTACACACAGTTTTGTCAATCTTGTCATGGTGCAGACAAAAAAGGAATACCGGGTGCGGGTATAAGTCTCCTCAACCTTTCTGATGATGGAGTAACGCCTGACGCTTTCAAACAAATTATTAATACCGGTAAGGGAAGAATGCCTCCATTGCCGCATCTGGATGATGCATCGATTACCAGTTTATATTTCTTTTTAATGAGAGGCGAAAGAGGTGGGTTCATGAATGGAGGGGCTGGTGCTGATGACAGTCACATTCCACGAGGCCCTGTAGTGGATTCGGGTAGTGTGCCACTCCCCGCTTTCCCCGCCAAAAAAGATGTAGGTTACCCTGCCGATTATGCAGGTCCTAAATCGATTTATATAGAAGCAAATAACTGGGGTGAGGCAGTCAATAATATTCTCACACCACCGTGGTCGTCACTTGTTGCTTACGATCTCAATAAGGGTACAATAAAGTGGAAAGTCCCCTTAGGTAATGATGATCAGGATTTTCCAGGCGCTAAAGGGCTTGGTTATCCAAATGGTTCCATTCGCAAAGGTATGGTGGTAACCCCTACAGGGCTGATTTTTGCTACTGCAGGCGACGGCAGAGTGTATGCATATGACGCCGATAACGGGAATGTTCTTTGGGAATATGACCTCGGCCGATCAAATCCGGGAGGTATGCCTGCAATGTACGAGGCTAACGGAAGACAGTACCTGGTTGTGTGTTCTACTAGCAGACTTAAAGATAAAACAAAAAAAGAGGAAGATGTTCCGAGAGGATATATTGTATTTGCACTTCCCGGAAAGAAATAATTCATTGTCCGTTGTCATCGTTGAGCATTGGATTTTACACCACCTTCCGGCACTTGGATCACGGCGGTGCGTGACGAATTCGACAACATGGATTCGCCGCTCAATGCCAGGCGGCAACACCAGGCATTCTAATTTTCAAAGGAAAATCAGGGCCGCCTCAGATAATTGTTACTGAAAAAGGATTATAATGAAGAAGACAAAGAATGATTAGCGGTTTTATGAAGATAATTGCCCGCACTTAGGAGGGAAAGAATTTTAATATACTTTTTATGATTTAGGTATGCAAAATGGAAACGCAAAAAAAAATGGAAATCATAAGCTGACAGCCTGATGTATGTGGCGAAAATAGTAATGTCGGTTTTGCAAATAGAAAGTAAAGAAGAGTAAATAAAAAATACGGGTTGAGTGTAGTAAATAAACATCAAATGATAAAATTAATAAAAATTTTTCTTGCGCTGGGATTATTGCCGGTTTTTACATTTGGTCAAACCTATCAAAATTACAGATTACAAAAGGATAAGGTTACTATACAATTATCAGAAGGAATATTAAATATTATTCCATTATCTGAAAAAGCGATAAGAGTACAATGGGAAAAGGACAATGTCAAAGAACAACGTGAATTTATATTAATTAATAGACTTCCTGTCCCTGCATTTAAGTTTTCTGAAGCAGGAAGAAAACTAAAATTAAGTACAAATGCTATTACAGTTTCATTTGATAAACAAAGCCTGGCAATTGATTATGCAGATAAGACAGGAAAAATTTTTTTGAGAGAAAAAGCGGGCAGCAGAAAACTGAAAGCTGATTCCGTTTTAGGCCAACCATGTTTTATTGCCGAACAAAGTTTTGATTCTCCCCCGGGTGAATATTTGTTTGGATTAGGTCAGTTTCAGGATGGCGCGTATAATTTGAGAAATGTGCCGCGTAAACTGATACAGGTAAATTCACAAATAGCGATTCCTTTTTTGTATTCAAGCAGGGGATACGGAATTTTATGGCATCAGTACGGTCTTACCAACTTTAACCCTACAGATAATAAAGTTAATCTTACAAAAAGAATACAACCGGCAGTGAAAAAGGGAATATAGAAGTAACCACTACAGCCGGTACTCAAAAAGTATCCCAGCGTCAGTCTCTATATACGGGGAAGTTTTCTGTTAAAAACGACGGGGACTATTCTATGATGTTGGATCTGGGAAATATGGAAAGCCGGTATTTATTGGTGATAGATGGGCTTGCAGTAATTGATCAATCCAATCAGTGGCTGCCTCCGGCGATTGGAAAAGTAATACCATTAAAAGCGGGCGAACATACCGTGCAGGTTGTGTGCAAAGCCAGTAACACACCTTCATTAAGTTGGAAAGCTGCTGGCAATGAAACAACATTCCGTTCTCCAAATGCAAAGTCGCTGGACTACGTGGTTTTTTATGGCCCGGAAGCAGAACAAGTAATCAAAAATTATCGCAAGCTTTCAGGTAATGTACCAATGCTCCCTTTGTGGGCTTTTGGATTCTGGCAATGCCGGGAACGCTATCATTCAGGAACGGAACTTGTGCAGACAATTGAAGGCTTTCGCAAAAGAAATTTGCCAGTGGACGTGATCGTTCAGGATTGGCAATATTGGGGTAAAAATGGATGGGGTGTTCCGAAATTTGATACAAGTAATTATCCAAATCCTGATCAGTTTATTAAAAAATTGCATGATCTGAATGCCCATTTTGCCATTTCTGTTTGGGAGAATCTGGATAAAAAATCTCAAGTAGCGAAACCTTATATTGCGAAAAATCTCTACATCGCCAACAGTCCTTGGATAGATATTTATAATCCTGAAACCCGAAAAACACATTGGAACGCTTTAAATAAAAATCTGTTTAGTCTTGGTGTTGATGCCTGGTGGATGGATGCTACTGAACCTGAAAATGATGCTTTGGCCGGCAAGCAGACTTATTTCGGATTGGGGAATTTTTACCGGCTTACTTATCCGCTGTTTGTAAGCAAAGCCATATATGAGGGGCAACGACGAACAAACCCTCAAAAAAGAGTAACAATTCTTACGCGATCTGCATTTGCCGGACAGCAACGGTTTGGTACTATTAACTGGAGTGGAGATATTGGTGGCACATGGGATTCATATAAAAGACAAATTGTAGCAGGTTTAAACTATTCATTAACCGGAATGCCGTTCTGGACAACAGATATTGGTGGATTTTTCAGACCTGGAAAAAGTCAATATACGGATGAGAAATATCATGACCTGCTCATCCGCTGGTTTCAGTGGGGTGCTTTTAATTCTATATTTCGGATACATGGCTATCAATCAGAAACGGAACCTTGGAAATATGGAGATACCGTTGAATCTGATATGCGAAATATGCTCGACCTGCGGTACAGTTTAATGCCGTATATCTATTCACAAGGATGGCAGGTTTCCAGCAATGGCTCTACCATTATGCGGCCGCTTGTCATGGATTTTAAAGATGACGCAGATGCTATTCGTCAGCCCTACGAATATATGTTTGGCAACGCTTTTTTAATTGCACCAGTTACAGAACCAAATGTTACCTATTGGAATGTATATTTGCCAAAAGGGCCCGAATGGTACGACTTCTACACCGGCAAAAAATTTAAAGGAGGGCAGATATTGAAAACCGCTGCACCCCAAGATAAAATTCCTCTGTTCGTAAAAGCAGGTGCAATTATTCCCTTTGGCAAAATTATACAATCCACTGCAGCAATGCCACTGGATACATTAGAAATAAGAATTTACACTGGCAGTGATGGACAATTTATTTTATACGAAGATGAAGGAGATGGTTATAATTATGAAAAAGGTGTATATGCGACTATAAGTTTTTATTGGCACGATAAACAGAAAACTTTATCTATCGCTGAAAGAAAGGGCGCTTATCCCGGAATGATAAAAGATAGAAAATTCAATATCGTAATTGTCTCACAAAATAAAGGAAAAGGATTGTCCGTTGCCGAAGAACCTGATAAGGTAGTGAATTATGATGGAAGAAAATTAGTGATTAAATTGGAATAAAGCCCCTTACACTTTATAATAATAAAACGGGAATCAAATTGATGGATGCGAAAAAAAATTGAATGGCGAATGCGAAACCGATAATAGGTATATGTTGTCAAAATTATTGAGTATGGCCTTCGCCGACTTTGATGTTGAAGAGGTTCATATTCCAAAAGATGTCGTTGCCTTGATTCAAAATCAACGGGAAGACGTTTGCTCTTCCCGTCCATTGGAAGTTTATGATAACAATCAAATGCGCTACACACAATAATATAAATTGAAATGAAAAGACACGAATCTTTACAATTTTTATTTTTTTTACAATAATTGTTTAGAATTTATTAAAATAAATATATTTCTCACCTTCTTAATATGAATAATTATAATTTCAAAATATTGGCAGAAAAAATTCCTCCTATAATTTTTGGAACAAGTGGATTAGGAAATTTGTTTGTAAGATTAAATGAAGGTTTAAAATATGATGTAGTCAGGGAATGCGTTAACCAATCTAATGGAATAGCCGTTTTCGATTCTGCAGGAAAGTATGGCGCAGGTTTAGCTCTTGAAACACTTGGAAGATGTCTTAAAAGGTTAAATGTGAAGCGTGATGCTGTGATTATTAGTAATAAACTCGGTTGGTTAAGAACGGATCTTAAAACTAAAGAGCCGACTTTTGAGCCAGGAATTTGGAAAGACATAAAGTATGATGCCGTCCAGAAAATAAGCTACGACGGTATTATGGAATGTTTTGAACAGGGGAATCTTTTATTAGATGGATACATCCCGCAAATGGTTTCTGTTCATGATCCGGATGAGTACCTGGCAAAAGCAGAAGACGAAAAGCATGCTGGCAAATTATATGATGACATTCTGGACGCATATAAAGCATTGTTTGATTTGAAGTGCCAGGGAAAAGTGAAGGGAATAGGAGTGGGAGCAAAAGATTGGAAAACGATCCAAAAAATATCACATGACGTTCCGCTGGATTGGGTTATGATTGCAAATAGCCTCACCATTAAAACACATCCAAAGGAATTGATTGACTTTGTGGGGGAGTTGTCTAATAAAGGTATTTATATCATTAATTCAGCGGTATTTCATTCTGGATTTTTGGTTGGCGGTGATTATTATGATTATAAATTGATACAGCCCGATAGGTCCTCTAACGTCAAGTTACTTAAATGGCGAGATGACTTCTTTCAAATATGTAAAAAATTTGGAATAGAGCCTGCAGAAGCCTGTGTGCAATTCGCACTTAATATCCCAGGAATAAATAGTGTTGCGCTAAATACAACTTCCGCCAAACGGGTGAAAGAAAATATAAACATGGTGCATGTTAAAATACCGGAAAAATTTTGGGAAACAATGAGAGCAGATGGCTTAATCAATTTGCGTCATTTAGACAATCATAAATTAAATTTTTAAATTACCGTTAACGGAGACAAACGTCACGTAGGTGTTTTTTGAGAAGTGGCCGCAAGGATGATAGATTTAAACTTGAAATATAAAATGAATTGAAAATGAAAGCACTGGTATGTCTTAAGCCCGGACATTTCGAATATCAATCGATCGCAAGGGCAGAATTGACAAAAGGAAGCGCGATCATAAAAATTAAAAGAATCGGCGTTTGTGGAACAGACTTGCATGCTTTTGAAGGTACACAGCCGTATTTTGAATACCCAAGAATATTAGGACACGAACTGGCGGGAGAATTGGTAGCGGTTGACGATGCCTCTGGTTTCGAAATCGGAGAAGTAGTTACATTTTTACCATATTTCAGTTGTGGCAGATGCGTTGCGTGTCTTATGGGCAAGCCTAATTGTTGCAGTAAAATAAAAGTATGTGGTGTTCATCAAGACGGTGGAATGGCTGAATATCTTTCTGTCCCATCCTCCTCGTTAGTCCATGGAGACGGGTTAAGCTTTGATGAATTAGCGCTGGTGGAACCTCTTTCGATCGGCGCACATGGGGTAAGGCGAGCAAAAATAACGGAGGGAGAATATGTTCTAATAGTAGGAGCTGGTCCCATTGGTTTAGGAACAATGGAATTTGCGCGAATCGCCGGTGCTAATGTAATTGCTCTTGATATAAATGATAACCGATTACAATTTTGTAAAGACAGACTAAACGTATCTCATACCATAAATGCACTTTCCACCGATGTTACTGAACAGTTAATGGGAATTACAAAGGGTGAGATGCCAACCGTAGTTATTGATGCGACTGGTAATTTAAAAGCGATACAAAATTCTTTTAAATATATCGCGCATGGAGGAAGGTA